>OIUZ01000290.1_pt1 | contig 9913 bp, 10 predicted proteins | sample 1587181 | NCBI WGS metagenome assembly OIUZ01 (sample SAMN02675046, study PRJEB24791) | human gut metagenome, SKBSTL021 | isolation source: stool | host: Homo sapiens | place: USA | reverse complement strand
ATGCGAGGGTGCCAACATGCCGACAACACCGGATGCCATTGAGGTATTACAGGCAAATAATGTTCTGTATGCTCCGGGCAAGGCAAGCAATGCAGGCGGTGTCGCAACCTCAGGACTGGAGATGTCACAGAACTCCGCTCGTCTGTCCTGGACCTTTGAAGAGGTGGATGCCAAGCTGAAGGACATCATGGAAAACATCTTCCGTACAGTGTCTGATACTGCTATGGAATACGGTCTTGGTAAAAACTATATGGCCGGAGCAAATATTGCAGGCTTCATCAAGGTTGCTGATTCCATGATTGATCAGGGTATCGTATAAGTAAAAAAAGATAGGCGGCTGTCATGAGACAGCTGCTTTTCTTATAGCCATTCCTTTTACTCTTTATTCTTTTCTTACAAACCTTTTACGATTCCATGACATTCAATACTCTCTATGTCATCTGTGCTATACTGTTAACAGCTAAGTAAGCATCCATGCGGAACTTACAGAAAGGATAGATATGAAAAAGAAACGCATTCTATGGATCATCATCGCTATCTTCCTGGTATATACATGCTGCACGTATAGCGGTGCCATGAAGCTTCGAGCATTCCTAATCACAAAGGATTTATCCGTATACATGAACAGCATCCACGTGTCTGCTTTTGGAAAACCGTATTATGTCTTTCAAAAAGCAATGCTTGTCCATGATACAGGGAATGCGATTGGTGTTTTCGAATGTCACCGGTATACTCTTTTTGTGCATGTGGAATATGTCGGATTTCCATAAAAAAACACACTGTATCGTGTGTTTATTCGTCAATCTCCATATGACGCTTAATAATTGTGGAAATCATATCCGCTGCCAGCTGCGGATCATCATTGCATACGATGTACTTGTAATTATTAACCATTTTGATTTCCTTACTTGCCTTGGCTAAACGCTGCTGTACAATTTCCTCCGGCTCACTTCTTCTGCCCCGTATCCGTTTTTCCAATTCCTCCATGCTTGGCGGAATAATGAAGATGGTCAGCGCCTCCGGACATTTTTCACGTACCTGTGTAGCGCCCTGTACCTCGATTTCCAGCAATACATTCTTGCCTTCCTTGCGCAGCTTCTCTACCTGTGACATCGGAGTACCATAATAGTTCCCTACAAATTCTGCCCATTCCAAAAGCTCGCCGTCATGGATCGCCTGTTCAAATTCTTCCTTTGTTGTAAATATGTAATCAACGCCATCCTGTTCACCCTGTCTTGGTGATCTGGTTGTCATGGAAATGGAATACGCCAGCTTTAAGGATTCATCATTCATAAAGCAATTACGCACAGTTCCTTTGCCTACACCGCTTGGTCCGCTGATAATAATCAATAAACCTTTTTTCATGAGCACACCCCTTACTATTCTTACATTTATTTTACTAGTGCAGGCAGGGTATGTCAAACGTGTTTCTGTTTTTTTTAGGCTTTTTGAATAAATTAACTACTTTTTAGCTATAATCGTAAAAAAGATTGCTCATTTCTTGATTTTTTCACTCAACAGTCATAAAAAGCATTAGTGAATTCCCTTATCTGGTCAAATGTTTTTGCTTTTTTTGAACCTATTTAGCATATAGAGGTTCCTGCTGTTTCGTATCATACGCAGGAATGGATGCGACAAAAACAAGGCAGTCCTTACCGCCGACAAGCGGTGCTCAGGTGCAGCGTGTTACACGAGGATCGCAAAGAATAACTTAAACTGTTAAAAGCATAAGAAAAAACGCTTCTAGCAAGCGGTTGAGCTACCGAAAGGCCGGGACTTTTGCGGATAAATTAGATGTGAATGCAATGTATTATTTATATAGTTTCTCATAGACCGACCTCTCCTTTTTTTGTATTTACAGTGTAGCATAAATCCTGTCGGAAATACAGAAAATTCTATAAAATCTCTACGTCATAAAAGAAGTGAAAAGCTAGTTTTCTGCCTCTCTGTAAAAAAAGCACCCACCTGGATGCCAATATACGTTCGCAGTCTTGTTTTAACCATTCGCTTCATTTTTTACCAGAAAGATATGCAAATACTCCATCGGCTGTACAACCTTGGAAATGATACGGTATATATAACCGGCTTCCTCCAGACTGCCTTCCAGGGGAAGCCCCTGTGTTACAACTGCATTCATGCTTCTGTATGTCAATATATCATATAGAAAGCTGTTCTTTTCCTTCAGTAGCGAAATCATCTGCTTTGCCTGTTCAAAATCCTCCTCCTTCATAAGATAAAGAAATCGAATAAAACAGCAAAACGCATCATTCCTTCGATATTTATCAAGCAGCTCTCTGCAGGACTCCAGCTCCTCAAAATACAACGCAATGCTCATGAGATAGTGCCGCACCTGAAACAGATCCTCGGGATTCAGATTTAAAATCTCCTGAAACTGTCTTTGCGCCTTCCTCATATATCCGGCCTCGTACAAAGATGCCGCATAAGCGAACTTGATATGAAACAACGGCTTTGCTTCATCAAATTCAAAAAAATCAGATGCATCCCGCAGAAAAAAATCCTTTCCCAGATTCATAGTTGCCAGCTCCATGCCCTCTTTCAGCATACCGAGCTTTCTGTACATATTCTGTTCATTGATTCCCAGCACTAGGTAAGCCTCGATACAGTCTGTGCAAATCCCCAGCGCTTCTCTTGCAATCGTCTGTTTCTTTTGCGAGCTGCGGCAGTGATTGGCTTCCTCCAGCTTTTTCAGTGCGTCGCGATACGTATTCTGATTTGTATCCTTTACCGGATGTGTTTCATCCAGAAAGGCATCCAGTGTCATCTGGAAGGTAATGCCGATATCTGTTGTATCTGAAATATGATTCATATAGAGTCCCTCATCATTTCCCTTATTATATGCCAGTTCCCTATATTACTCAATGACTTTCGTTCGACTGTTTCAGATAATCTACTGCCCAGTAACTGTCAATTTCCTCAAACTGATTCTTTTGCGGCGGCAATTTCGAACAGATTGCATCATAGGATGTCTTCCATATTCCAATCACATCCTCTTCTTCATCATGCTGTACATGAAACCAGATCGTATCTGTCTCCTGATCCTGATAGACAACATTCTTCGGCAGCCTTCCCTTTTTCTTCTCCCGCAGAATGATTTTTAATTTCAGAAGCTCCATCGCCCGATCATCCAGCTTATCCTCCAGCATTCTGATTTTCTCTGCGACCTGCGACGGATCGCAAAGGTAGCGGCGGATACAATTTTTTTCAGACTGAAAAATAGAAAAGTCCTTATCTGTCAAATCACTTTTTGGCTTAACCAGCAACACAAAGCGATGCTTTTTATCAACATATATCATCGTATGGAGAAAGGTATTGATTTTTCCACAGCTTGGGCAGGCTTTTTTAAAGAATACCCCCTCCAGCAGCTCCTTCCGAAACTGCGGCTCCATCTCCGGCATGATCAAGGTTTCACTCTTTTTATGTGTTTTGTAAAAGCAGCGGGGACAGGTAAGCTCCACCAATATAGATTTCATAATATCACCATATGTAACATTATACCTGTAAGCGGGCATATTGCAATAACAAAACACAGGAAGGATGATTGTTCCATTCTATAATAGCGCCAGCAATACGATATCAGTGCTCCTGTTCCGCTACCACATCCAAAAAGCTTCCTGACATCAAAAAGACAGAGCGACCGCCCTGTCCTGTTTATTAAATTTCTCTGGTTGCGTATTTCAGCCATTCCTTTTCCGCTTCATTCAGATAAGGAGAAACCTTGTCATACACCTCTTTGTGATATGCATTCAGCCACGCAATATCATAGCGCGTCATCAGATCAACATCTAGCCCGTCCAGATCAAATGGTACGAATGTGATCGTTTCAAAATACATGAACTGTCCATATTCGTTTTTCTCACCTCTGCGTACCACCAGCTCATTTTCATGCCGGATACCATGGGAGCCTTCCACATAAACACCGGGCTCATTGGACTGGGTCATCCCCTCCTCCAGAACACAGCTGTCATTTCTTTCCGGTACCACTTTCCAGCGGAAGCCGTTTGGCCCCTCGTGTACATTCATCAGATGACCAACACCGTGCCCTGTTCCGCATTTATAATCAATTCCCATTTCCCATAACGGACCTCTTGCGAGAATATCCAGATTCATACCGCGGCAGCCTTCAAGAAATTTTGCCCTGCTCAGCTGAATCATGCCACGCAGTGCACATGTATAGTGTGTACGGATTTCATCGGAGATCGGTCCGAGGACAAAGGTTCTGGTGATATCTGTTGTGCCCTCCAGATACTGTCCTCCACTGTCAACCAGCAGCATCCCCTCCGGCTTCAGCTCGACATTGGTTTCCTCACTGGCACTGTAATGCATCATTGCGGCATGCTCCTTGTATGCGGAAATTGTAGAAAAGCTCAACCCCAGATTGTGTTCCTGTTTTCGACGCAGACTTTCCAGATAATCACTGGCACTGATTTCCGTAATTGTTTCCTTGCCGATGTTATTCTTTAGCCAGTACATGAATTTCGTCATGGCAACAGCATCCTTGATATGCGCCTTGCGATTATTCTCCAGCTCGATTTCATTTTTTCTTGCCTTCATCAGCTGAGAAGGATTCGGACAGTCTATGATGCGAATCTCCTTCTTCAGATTCTGTGTGATTGCATAGTTTACAACACCTGTATTCAGCATAACGCACGCATCTGCCGGAATGGTTTTCACAAACGCATAAATATCATCATATGCATGTACCGCTACAGCATTTTCCCTGAAGTTCGCAAGCATCTGCTCATCCAGCTTATTCTCATCAATAAAGATATGATTTTCATTGTGGGTGATTACCAGATAACACAGCATGACAGGGAAACAGCTGATATCCCAGCCGCGCATATTCATCATCCATGCGATATCATCCAGAGAGGTTACGATGTGATGTGTTGCGTTTTGTTCCTGCATTACTGTACGGATATCCGCCAGCTTATCCTTTGTGCTTTTTCCACTGTATGCCTCTTCCAGAAAGAAGCCTTTTTTCGTAGGCAGCGGCGGACGGTCCTTCCAGATCATACCGACAAGGTCTTCCTGTGCGGAAATAGTAACATCCTTGTCCTTCAGCTCCTCCATAATGTCATGTACAAGTCTGGTGTTCATGACACGTCCGTCAAAGCCAAACACACCGTTTTCCCTCATATGCTCACGGATATATGCAGGAATCTCAGGCACGCCTTCCTCTCCCTGCTTCATCAAATCAATCGTGCTGTCCTTCAGCTGATTTGCCGCCTGAATGAAATACCTTCCATCTGTCCATAGGGCAGCACAGTCCCTGCATACGATCAGTGTTCCTGCCGAACCGGTAAAGCCGGACATAAAGCTTCTCGCCTTAAAATGCTCTCCGACATATTCCGTTTCATGAAAATCGGATGTTGGAATCATGTATACGTCCATATTTCTTTCCTTCATCAATGTTCTTAATTGTTTCAGTTTCTCTATTACCGTCATAAGTTCCTCCTTCAATCATCACTAGTAACCATTGTACTCCAAAAGAAGGAAATTGAATATAGATTTCACCTGAAAAATTATGGTTTGTTTCTCTGTTATCGTATGGTACGCATTAAAAGTTTGCCTGTTCCAGCTGTGCAGTGAGCTGGATCATGATTTCCCTGTCATTCAGCCTGTCAGCATCTCCCTGCATGATGATAACGATGGGATGTGCCCCCTTCAGCTGCATGCCGGTGTCGTATATTTTCGTATCCAGTGTGTCACTGACATCCTGTTTGGTTTGTGTATCATATGCCGTTACCTTCATATCCAGATATGTATTTTCAAGATTGGCAGTATCACCCTCCACATGAACACAGGTTGTGCCCTTGTAGGTCAGAATGCTGTTTAGCTTCTGCTTCATTTCCATATGCAAGGCATCGGTTGTGACCCGTATCCCCTCTTTCAGCGCGATACTGTTCTCCCATAAGCGAAACATTGAAAACGTAATCAACAGCACAGACAGCGCAGTCGCGATTCTTATATATACCATATCTCTTTTCATAGCCATATCCTCCCAAAAAAAACCAGTCATTTAGAGTATGACCGGTTTCTTATTTTTTATAGCTCAGGATATGAATTTTGTAGTATCTAGCATCCTTTACATCATAAATAGTATAGTTGAATTGCTGATGAGTTCCTGCAGGAATGCTGTCCTTTCCGGTTAAGAACCATTTATCAGTTTTTATCAGGTTCCTTTGTTCATCATACAGCTGAATTTCCGCTTTTACAAAACGCACTGCAAATTTGGTATCATTATGCAGCTCCCCATTCAAAACGCAATGTCCCTCCAACTCCTCAAATTCCACTGCATCCACATAGAGTGTTTTCTGTTTTTTCAGTACCTGCTCTTTCTCTGCCCATCTTGTGCGTATGGTCTTATTGAACAGCCAGATTACGGCAAGCTCTGCATATAACAAAATACCGAATTTGCTTTTCAGAAAGAGAAAGATTTTACCGATAAAGGGGATATGAAACACATAGGTTCCAACAATATCCTTGCGCAGTGTCTTATACATGTCCAGGTTATCCTTACCCTCTGCATTGGTGCGGTATATGGTATTTCCCTGGAAATCTTTTTCTGTTTTATTAAAATGATGTGTTAATAGAATATCGTCACCAAAGCGGTCTGCTTTAAAGGTAATGATATCACCTTTTTTCAAATGCAGTGGTTCTTCAGGATCAAGTACCTTCGTACACACAAGCGAGAAGGTGGGAATACGGGGCTCCATACTGTCCGTTAGTACAGCATATAGGCGATAGCCTGTAATCTGTGCTGTTTCCTCCGGATATTTTGCCATAAGAAAAGTATAGGCTGCCAGTAATAACACAACAACCACAAACACAATATTTGCAATGCGCTTGATTACGTTTCTCATATGCGATCCTACTTTCCTCATCTTCTATATTTTATAAGATTTTTGGAGGGGTGAAAAGATTTTTTTAAAAAAGCCGTCGAATGACGGCTGATTCTAATATTCTAAGCTGCGCTGTTATCAGGAGTTAATTCCGCAACAACTAAGATGTAAGCAGTTGTTGCAGTACCAGCTGTATTTTCAGTATCATTTGTAGTAGTTGCAGTAATTGTCGGTGTTATCTTGCCATTGGTGGCCTCAGAAAGCTTTTTCTCCGAATCTGTAACTGTGGTAGTAACCGATGATAAGTATCCCGTAGAAGTAGACGGATCTGAAACTTTAGCTGCATCATTAGCATGTGCAACTGTATCAAAAGCATATGCCGAAACCTTGATATTATAAGCAGTTGGATCAACACTATCTGGTATGTTCTTTACTTCTATTGTAGGTGTTGATGTGAACTTTGGATCTTCTCCTATTACTGCATTTGTTTCAGTAAAATTCGCTGCAGTAACTGTTGTCGTAACTCCTGCACGGAAATTCAACACCTCTGATGTTGCAGTACCTTTTGTCTGATCCCATGCAGCGAATGTTCCTGCGGATGTAGCGATAACAGCACCTGCTGTTAATAACGATAATAGTGTACTCTTTTTCATATAATTGTTCTCCTTTTCAATGGTTTTAAGAATAGGTAATATTTTTTGTTACCTTTTACACTATTATTGTAATCCTTTTGGGAAACTTTGTATAATACCAATAACCCGCAAGCCGGTTATGCATTTTAGGTATAGCTACATATCTGCATAGGTTTCATGAATAATATTAAGAAACACCTTTCCTGCTTCGCTCAGCACTTCGCGCTTTCTTCGGATGATAACAAAATACTTTTGAATATCACAGTTTCTGATGCGCATGCTGTGGATATGTGAATGCTTTAATTCCTCAATCTGCCATTTATTCCCCAGCATAAAGGCATCCGTATGATTCAGCATGTTGATAATCGCATGGTAGTTGCTCATTGTGATCGTTTTCTTAAAGCTGCTCAGCTGCACACCATCCATTGTCAACGACATATTCAGATTCGAGAAAAAATCATATGGCAGATGAATCAGTGTGAAATCCAGAAAATCCCTTGCCTCCTTCTCCTCCACCAGCTCATCCAGATTCTTCTCGTTGATATGAACGTACAGCGGTCCTTTTCCAAGAATATTCAATTCAATTTCCTTGGCATCCGCCATCTTACGATAAATACTCAATTGATAATCATTTAGAATCGTGATTCCGATTTCCGACTTCATTTCACTGACATTGGCCAGCACCTGCTCCGCCGTTGTTTCTACCATATGAATCTCTGTAGTTGCTGATTTCATATGCTTGTAAAATTGTAAAATCAAATCATCCCGTAGGAATACAGAATCCACGGATACCGTCAGCTTGCTGTACAGCTTTTCCTCACTGACATCCTTTAAACGCTCCAGCACCTGAAACTGCGAGAGGATTGACTGTGCATAATAGTACATCAGTCTACCTGTCGGTGTCAGCGTAACCCCGTGATTGCTGCGGATAATCAGCTCTTTCCCCATTTCTTACTCTAATGACTGTATACTTCTGCTCAGACTTGGCTGGCTGACAAACAGCTTCTCCGAAGCCTTGTTGATGCTTCCACTGTCGACCACTTCAACGAAGTAGCGTAATTGTTGGTTTTTCATCTCTCATTCTCCCTAATTGTGGACATTTATGCTCATTATTATGATAACATAAAAGACAGATTTCTACGTATGCAGATTCTGCCTTTTTCTGTAAAATTATTGTTTTGTATTCATAATATAGGAACCATTCGCTGTTGCGACCACCTTGCCGCTTTTCTTTGAGCGTGCAATAGCTCTGGTCTGTGACATTCTGCTTCCTGCATGATCACAAATTCCTTCCACCAGCAGCGTATCGCCACTGCTCACACCGCCAACATAGTTAACAGCCATTTGTATCGTTGGTGTAAACACTGCATTCCCGCTCACATACGATATACATCCCATCGTAATATCCAGTGCTGTCGCAATGATGCCTCCATGCAGATTTTCCGCCGGATTCATTTGCCAGTCTTTCACCGGAAAAGCCAGAACCACACTTTTTGTATGAAAATCCGCGGTTACCAGCTCCATATCCATCATGGAATTTATCGTACCTTCATCGCGTACTCTCTGCTTTACAAAATACTGAATACGTTCATGGAACTGTTTTTTATCCATATATATCACATCCTTACCTGCCTATTATACTCCTTACAGGAAAGAATTCACACATTTGCACAATGAAATCATTTCTGCTTCCAGTTCAATATCCGGATTTTGTAATCATAAACACCATATACTTCATAAGCTGTATAGGAAAATTCTCTTGTTTCTTCCGGCTGTAAAAAATCTCTGCCGCAAAGATACCATTTCATTGTCTTTATCACATTACGGAAATCATCATACAATTCAATTTCCGCTTTAATATACCGTACAGGAACAGGTGTTTTATTGATTACTCTGCCGGTTAATACAGCAAATCTGCTGCTGCAATCAAATTCCATATCTTTTAAAAGGATTCCCTGTTCTTCCTGCGTTTCCACAATTGGTGCTTCTTCCACCTTTGGTTTTTCTATTTCCTCAGGTTCAGGCATTTCCTCCTGCTCATCCGTCTGCCTGCTCTTGTTGATATCATATTTTCTGTTGAAGTCCGGATATTCCTGTTGTTCTGCTTCTACCCGCTGTGGTATAAACCTTCTGGCCATCACGATTGGTGTAGCTGCCTGTCTGAATGCGTCCTGAAACAACAATTCTAAGTCCCTGACGGAAATACTTCTCTGCAAACTCGGCTGTACGTCCAAAGGATACACAGCTGATAAAATCTGCTGTTGCTTCACCGTCACGACGGAATCTTCTGTCTACTGCCAGTGTATATCTGGCAATTGCCAATGCATTCTCTCCTGCGGAATATCTCACCTCAGGATCTCTTGTTAAACGTCCCATTAAAATTACTTTATTCATCTAATCAAGATCGGAAGAGCGTCG
>OIUZ01000282.1_pt1 | contig 10043 bp, 8 predicted proteins | sample 1587181 | NCBI WGS metagenome assembly OIUZ01 (sample SAMN02675046, study PRJEB24791) | human gut metagenome, SKBSTL021 | isolation source: stool | host: Homo sapiens | place: USA | reverse complement strand
CGTGTGCTCTTCCGATCTACATAGACATTCCCCTTTCCTCCCGTTTCATCCGACACCCTGATCTTACCATCCCTCATTGTCAAAATAACATCTGCCCTCTTGGCAACACCGGGATCTCCAGCAACTTCAACAGCGTCGATTTTCCGCATCCGCTGCTTCCCACAATTGCATACTTTTTTCCCTTCTCAAACCGTACAGTCACCCCGTGTAAGACCTCTTTTTCTTTCGTGTAGCCAAACCGTACCTCTTTCAACTCCAATTGCATGACTGATTTTACCGGTTCCCCTGTTTTCTTCGATTCTTCCGATTTTTCATTTAAAAGAGTCTCCACCTTTCTTGCATTTGGAATTGCTGCCTTAACATCTAAAAGCAGATATGCAATATCCCGGATGGGATTATTGACACTGGAGATCAAATAAAAAATACTCAGCAGCATCCGCTCTGAAATACTTCCGGTAAATACCAGATACGCTGAAACAACTAGCTGTATACTCAAGATCAGATACGTCAGCAATAACGTTAAAATTCCATATGGATTCTGATATCGTCTCCCTTCATAACGCCGCTTCTCCACTTCTTCCGCACTTTTCGCAAACCGGTTTTTCACTTCGTCCTCAACCTGAAAACTATGAATCACTTCAAAACCACCCATCCAGTCTTTCAGCTTCCGATTATAATTCTCAAGTTCTTCATATAGTTCTTTACTCTTCTGTGATAATTTCTCTCCGATCAAAAATGGAACCGCTACCGGGAGTAATGCCGTCAAAATCACCAGACACACGATCCTGACGTCATAATAGCAGAGTACACCCGCACAAGTCAGAAATACAAATCCATTTTGTAAAATCTCCGGAATCTTCGCAAAATAGTTATTCTCCAGATTTGTTACATCATTGTTTAACACAGACAGATATACCGCGCTGTTTTTCTCCGTAAACTTTGCCACACCTTTTTTCATCAGCGCATGAAATACATCCTGTTTCAATTGTGTATTGATCTGCTTTAACAACCTTCTCTGAAAACAGAACATCAGCTGTTGACTGATTACAAAATAAAGCAGACACAATCCTGCAGACAGACATAATTGCTGTATAGACGTATCTACCGTTCCTCCTGCAAATCCACTGGCCTGTTCGAATAAAAATGACCAGAGCATATACGATGTTCCACTCATCACTGAAAAAATAACAAGCCCTGTGAGAATCACTTTGTTTCTCCCAAAATAGGAATGAATGAAAATTTGTTTCTGCATATTGCATTTCCCCCTTTCACTCCTCTCATTATAAAAAAAGCAAAAAAAAATCCCATGACATAACCGGGAAACATTTTTCCCGATTTCGTCATGGAATTCTTTCTTATTGTATGTTAATGTATCTTTTCATTCGATGGCCAGTTTTTCTCCATATAAGACTCTAAGGAATTCTGTAATTCTATATCACCGAACATTTCACTTAAGGCATATGCCTGTTCAAATTGCTCTTTTCTCACATTCTGACCGGACTCTTTCATTGCATAGATCCGGTTTGCAAACAGCATATTCAACGGTCCCTGTCCTTTTTCCAAAACCATTCGGATTCCTTTCTCTGCCAGTACAATTCCCTCTTTGGTTTTTCCAACATCGGGAAGTGTGTTTGCCAGATTGCTCCAGATCAGCATCACTTCTTTGAAATGATTTTCCATCCTGATCCTACTTCTTCCATAATCCTTCAAAAGCAGCTCCCAGATTTCTACTGCTTTCTCTTTTTCACCACGGATTTTTTCTGCAAGAGCAATCTGCTGCAAAAGTATTGTCTCTGTATTTGTAAATACATGTGCACGCTCTTCACAAAACATCCGTTGTTCCATCGGTTCTTTCCGTGTGTAAGACAATGTTTTTCTATGCCGTCTGATCCATTCATCTTCTAAAAACTTTCCCTTTTGGTACTCCAGACAGGTTCTGTATCCTTCCGTATACTGTCTGTTAATCTTTTTACTCAGATTCAGTTTTTCTTCCAGCCTTTGCTGGCACATCTCCCAGGCTTTCAGATTGGAAGCCGACACCGCTGCTCTTAGTTCTTTCACCAACTCCAGCACCGCAAAATCCTCAGTCCACACCTCCCCCATATAGTACCCCGACCGTATTTTCAACCTGGACTTCAATGCTTCCAGATTTTTCAGACTCGGACTCTTTTCCCAGACAGATTGTATCCTTCCTCATATACCCAAGCAATTCCACCGTATACTCAAACCTCTGATCTTTTCTGCTGTTTTCAAATGCTTCTCTGCACAACAAATACCGTTTCTGTGCATTTGCCTCTCCAGTCACATACCGACAATATAGACACACCGCTCGCGGAAAAATCTGATTTTTTGCCTGAATATCCGTCATATGTTCCTGAATATAACTTAGAACATCTTCCAGCAATTTGGCGCCCTGTCCTGCCCGCGTTTCCATCTGACGCTGTGCATATAAAAGCAGAAGTTCTAACTCTTGTATACTAAACAAGCCCTCAGCAGCAATCCTTCCTGAAAAATCTGGATTTGTCAACCGGATTGCCTCCTCCAGAGAAGAAATCTCCCCCTCTTTCTCATTGACGATTTCCTGTATATACTGATAAAACTGCTCCTGCAAAACCAGGTTGACACTTGCGTCCCGTGCTTCTTTTCTCAAAATGAGTTCCTGTACCAGAGCAATATTTTTCTTTCTTAAAGTCTCTTTTACCTTGCTTTTCCACTCAAAATACGAATACTCCTGACAGGAAATCATCGTAACTAACTTATCGGATGATTTTCCCAAACGTTCAATCAGCGTATTCATCAACAGCCGATCCGGTATCCGCTCTCCATTTTCATAACACGAAAGAGCGGAAACAGCACACAATCCTCTGCATAACTGCTCTTGACTGATTCCCCGCTTTTCCCGCTCTTTTCTCAGAAATGCTGAAAACATATTTTCCATTTCCCTAAATTCTCATCCCTTTTTCTAATTCCAACAGATATCGCTTTACCTCTACTCCACAGGCAAATCCTGAAATATCTCCGCTCTTATGAATTACTCTGTGGCATGGGATAATCAGCAAAATCGGATTCTTATTATTGGCCTGCCCTACAGCACGTACTGCCTTCTCATTTCCGATTGCAGCCGCAATCTCCTGATAGCTTCTCGTCTCTCCATACGGTATCTTCTGCAGCTCCTGCCAGACACTCTGTTGGAATTGCGTTCCCTGATATTTCAACGGCACATCGAATTGCTTCCTTCTACCCGTCAAATATTCATTCACCTGCGTATAGACCTCATACAGAAAATCGGAATGCAATTCATTCTTCATGGTTTGCACAGAATTTGCTTCCCAAAAGAGCTTTGTCAGCTTCTGTTCTTCTTCCCGTATGGTGAGAAAACCAATCGGGGTATGGAATGTATATGAATCCGTCATATCCTGTTCCTCCTACTGCTCATCACATTTTCAAAAAAGCACAACAACCGATTTTATCTACCTTTTTCAATCCCAACGACTGATAAAATAAAATCGTCTTTTCTGTATTGTCTGTCATCAGTTCAATCTGATACACATCCTCACATCTCTCTAAAACCGCACGCATTAGTTGACTCCCGGTATACCACGGATCCGCAATATCCTGCCCTGTCCGCTCTGTAAAATCAAGCAGTTTCGACACTTTTCCTTCCGGATCGCCGCCCAGAATCCGCATCATGTTTCGAATATTCATAGAATCCATCCCGATCAGATAATCAAATTCGTCATATTCCCGCTTTTCTAACTGACGTGCGCGGTGATCTCCGCATGGGATACCGACCTCTTTTAATTTCCGCAGGGTGCCGTGATGAACCGGATTTCCGATTTCCTCGCGGCTGGTAGCTGCGGAATCAATGTAGAACTGATCGGTGAGGTTGTGTCTGTTGATCAGATTCTGGAAAACGTATTGCGCCATGGTACTGCGGCAGATGTTGCCGTGGCAAACAAATAGTACTTTTATCATACTCTTCAAATCCCTTCATAACCCTGTAAAGCCCTATGTTTTCAAGACTTTACAGAGTTTATATTTTTGTTTGGTCCTTATACAAGTCTTTATAATCCTATGTAAATCTACATATTTTTTTCGCCAAATGATGTAAAATGTGATGTAAATCAATTTCTATTTTTGCATTTTACATCATCGCTTTTTGAACTTTTTTCTATACATATTTACTCAAATTTCTCATATTTATGGGCTTCTTGATAATTATACCATACATTTAATATTAATCCTCAAAAAATCTGATGCAAATTCAAATGATGTAAATTGTTCAAAATACATCAATTGAGCTTCGTAATTCTTTTTACTTCTGCTCTCGCATCCTCAAATTTTAAGTGAGTATATGTATTCAGAGTTACGGATATATCAGAATGTCCCATCAAATACTGTAACGTTTTTGGGTTCATTCCACTCTTAGCCATATTAGAGCAGTAAGTATGACGGCAAACATGCGGTGTAATAATAGGCATCTGTTCCTTATAAATGCGATTGTATTTTTCTCGGATATGTTGAAAATATTTCTCCCAGTGTAATGCAACCATCGGTTTATTATTTTTGTCTAAATATAAAAATCCAAGTTTACCATCTATAACGGGTTCTGCCTTTACTTTTTTCCGCATTTCTACTATTTTTTTAAAGCATTCATATACATCGTCAGTCATAGGTATCGTTCTTTCACCCGCTGTAGTCTTTGTATTGATAACCTTATATACCATCTGGCTATTTCTTTGCAACTGATGATCTATAGTAATGGTTCTGTCTCTCAAGTTGATATCTGACAGCGTCAATCCTACAAATTCGCTGATTCTCATTCCTGTATGGAATAAAATATATATCCCTTCATAATAACGCGAAAAATGTTTATCATTCTTGATGAATTCTAAGAATTTTTTTTGCTGCTTTCTTGTTATGGCATCTCGGGTAACGCTATCATTAACTACTACCGTCGCCAACTGAAATTCAAAAGGGTTTTTTAATAAAATATCATCGTCTACTGCCATTTGAAAAGCAGGTCGAACAACTCCACGCACTGAATGTATCGTACTATATCCTCTGCCATCTACCTGCTGAAGCTTGATTAACCATGCTTTTGCATCTGACTTTTTTACCTCATTTATTTTCAGTTGTCCAAAAGGCTCCTTTTTTATGATATTTATTACAAAATTATAGTTATTTCTGGTATTATCTTTAACACCTGTTTTCTGTCCTATATATTTTTGTACTAGCTGTAGAACCGTCATATTCTGCCCTGTAATAATGAGCTCTTGTTCTAATTTTCGCTCAATTTCTTTTATTTTTTCTCTAAGTGAAACATCCTCTCTCTTTCCCGCTGGAACTTTATCTGTTGTTACCAATTTCCAGCTATAGATTACCTTTCTCTCCCCAAATGAATTCGTATACTGGTAAATGTATTGCCCATTTTTCTTTTGGCTTTCTCCTGTTTTCAGAATTCTTCCTTTATTATCTCTTCTCTTTTCGGACATATATTCTCCTTTCATAATCCAAAAAGAGCCTTGAAATGATATTCAAATATTATCATATCAAAGCCCCTTGTTTCAATGACTCTTATAAACTTTCTGCATGTTCTAAAAATTCTTCTAGCTTCTTACGTTTTATTAATCTTTTAGAACCTATCCAAAGAACATATTCACATCCATCTTCGTCTGTTAACTGCCTCAATTTGTTTATTCCTATATTAGTAAAAGCTGCCGCTTCTTCCAAAGTAAGGTTTGCTTTTTCCCAAATTGGAACATTTTGATGTTTCTGGTTCATACATCCTCCTTTCCTATAAATCTCTACTGACAAATCCTCAAAATACAAGAACCAGAAAAACAAGTATTTTTTATATCTGTCATTGCCACGCTAGGGAGACTTTGCGTACTATTGTGCTAAGTTCTACACTAAATATAAACAGACTTTTAAGCCTATTCTGTATTTTCTAATAAACTTTTCAATACTTTCTCAAAATATATATTGTTCTGCTATAAGCAGAGTAAAAGTATCGTAGTTTGAATTTCTTTGAGTAAAAATTCTGCCATAAATTATCATTACGTATGTTTCTTTTTCAAACACTCTAACTAATTTTTTGTTCGCCCCATTGAATCTGAAGTTTTCCTTCCTGATCCACACTGGTTGTCATCAAAAGGGAAAATATCTGGGGATTGATGCCGAATCTTTCATATAGTTCTCCGTTTTCTAGCAATTGATTTTTCATAAACAGGTTAAGTTTCTCCTTCGCCAGTATCATCTTTAGCAGGTTCACTTCAATGGAATTTTCATAAATTAAAAATACCACCTGCTTAAAATTTCTGGACGTATACCGGATAAACCGAAAATAATACTGTTCCATAGCCGCATGATTGTAATGAAGCTCTGGTAGGATAATTTTATCCACATCATCTATATTCATAGATTCTGACAAGCTTTGCTGCGTAGAAAGTAATATCCCATTTTCTGTCTTTCTTAGTTTTTCTACAATCCTCTGCCGCTGCTTGCATGGAACTTTATCCCCTGTGATATAAAAGATCTGCCTTTCTGGAAATGCCTGCTTTAAATATCGGTAATAGGAATCTGCCACTTCTATTCTGCGTACTCCAATCGCAACCTTCTCATACTTCCACATCTGCAAAAGACGGATTGCTTTTTTTACCTTCGTAGGTACTTCATTGCTATCGTATTCGTATGCAAGAGAAGGATCTGCACATATCTTCAGAAGGAGCAGCAGTTGCTGCAAAATCCGAAACATGGAATCCTTTCGTGCATTGCCGTAAGCTGCAAAATACTTCCTGCGGATTTTATCAAACTCTTTTACTGCTATTCGATACACTTCTTTTTCCCTTTCGCTAAAAGAACAGGTTCCCTGGTAAATCTTATAAATTTTCCTTCCTACCACTTCTTCAAAATTTTTTGTTATGACTGTTTTTTCTAATAATTCATCTAAAAATGATGCATTATAAATATCCTGATTTGCCTTCTCCAGACCAAACACTGTAATCTTCTTTGGTAAATAGGAATAAGAAAACAGTCCATACCCTCTTTTATAAGCTGGAAATGGCTGATTCAAAAAGAAGTTCCTATTTTTTTCCATCTGTCCGTTTTTGAATCGGTAGATCCATTCATTCTTTGCCAGATAATGAATAGAGTTGTTATAAAGCAGTTCTAATTGAGGTGCTGCTTCTACCACGTTATTTCTTGTCAGTGTTCCTGTTGCCAGCACTTTATATCTGCATTTTCGAAAAACAGAAAGCATTGCTTTTGTACGTTTTGAACTTCCGTTGGTAATTGCATCACTTTCATCAAAAATCAACATGACTTTCTGACAGCGGATACGTAACAGTTTTTTCATCTCCCTTTTTAATTCCGTAAGCAGATTGATAGTCAAGAGCACAATCTGTCCTCTCTGTACCCTTTTTATGTCCTCCCTCTTCCGAATACGGTAAAAATCAATCTGATAGTCTTCCAATATTTCTTCCCATGTATTATTGATTGCCAGGGCTGTGCCGACAATGAATATATTCCGGACAGGATTATATTTCATTCTGTACTGCGCCATTGCCAGTGTACAAAGGCTTTTTCCAGTTCCCATAGAAAACTGTAGGGCAACGTATCGTTTCTGCAGCAGTTTATTCACTTCTTTTTTCTGTACAGCATTCAGATATTTGACCTCCCCTGTCATTTGACTTGTTACATGCCAATTTTCCAGATATTCTGCAATTTTGTCATCCTGCTTCATTTTCTCAAAAGATGTTTCCTGCAATGCAAATTCTCGCCGTTTCTTCTTTAAGAACTGCTCAAATCCAGGAACTTCTCTTTTGGATAATACAAAAGAATTGATAGAACCCAAATTCATATCGGTCCCATTTTCCCGATAATCCTTTTCTTTAAATCCATAAGTTGTCTTTACAATCCGGATTTCATTCCTGTATGTCTTATTCGCAGAAGATAAAATCCCCTTTAATTTCCGTAAAACATCTTCCGGCTGTATTTTAATTTTTTCCCACTCCTGCCAGGAGAGTTCCTCCGGTTTCGTCTGCTTCAGGTATTTCTGCAAAATCGCTTCTGCCAGTCCAGCTTTATGAGCGATATTTCGATTTCTTTTGATATCAAACAAAAGTTTCACCGTTTTTTCCTGAAATACCTGTTTCTGCTTTGCCTCTAAATCTGTATTCTGACATTCAAAATAAATATTTGCAGCATTTTTTCTTCGTTCCTGAAGAACCGGTAACACATAAGTTTGATAAATTTCCTGTGGCCGCTTCAGAACTTCCAACTCTGTAGTGTATGGTCTTTCTGTTACATACTGACTCTTTTTCTGCAAAATCATTGCTTTTGTCCGAAAAGATGTCACACCATACTCTTTGAATGCATCTGCCGGCAAAGAAAATTGTACAATCAAATTAAACATGTGATTGATTTCTTCAATATCCCCTTTATTTGAAAAATCATCTGAAAGGAAACTTTCCGAGACCAGCAAAACCAAAAGACCCCCGTTTTTCAGTACCTGATATGCTTTTTTGCAGTAATACATCTGGGAAGATACCGGTGCTTCTTTTGTTCCCCATTCCAGATGAAAGGGCGGATTTCCAAACACAATATCCCCGCTTAAAACAGGGGAATACTGCCGGATATCGCCATATTGCAGGTTTGCCTTCGGGTAGAGGTACTGGGCAATCTTCACCGCTTTCATATCAATTTCTGTTCCATAGATATTACTTTCTGTAGGAAGATAATTAAAAAAATCTCCTTTACCATAAGTCAAATCATAAATTATATCCTTCGGTTCCGGTTTGACGCAGGCAACAAGAAATTCACATATTTCCGCTGGTGTAAAAAACTGTCCCTGCTCTATTTCTTTTTTCGCTTCTGTATAAGCATGAAAATTTTGAAAGTCTTTCCTGTCCAGTCCATGCAGCCCACCATTTCCCATATACACATTAAAAATATCCTCTGGTGTGATCCCATATAGTTCTGTTTCATGATTTTCCACTAGATACAAAATTTTCGCATTCAAGTTTTGTCTTTGCTCCATTGGTATTTGAAGTCCCTTATCTCTTTTGTATTTTCCCATTAGGCCGCCTCCTTATAGCCGAGATACTCTTTGGCAAAAGACAATGCATGTACACCACTGGCAAAAACAATATCCCATCTGCCATTTTTAAAATACTTAAATTTAACAACTTTCTTTCCAAGCGCAGGGTGTTCATCAAAAATCCCTTCTTTCTCCTTTTTCCCGCTATATGAAAAACTTACAAATCTTTCCAGCCAGCCATCATAAATAGAAACCTGTTCTTTACTGGAGTCAAAAAAAGTCAATGCCCGTAAAAGTGCTTTATATTTTTCACTATCCAGACAGATTTCGTATTCTCCCCAAAGATCTGTTTTGCTGCATAACAGGTTTTGAATGGACAGTTTTTTACTTTGCAATTTATATTTTGCATAGGTCACTCCTGCTTTTGCATCTGTTTTAATCTCCTGCTCCACTTTCTCCTGAAAACTAAAACCGCCCAGATAAGAAAAAATATCATCCAAAATCAACGGATACTCAATTCTGGCAAACAAAACTTCATGAAGATTTTCTTCTTTCTGTTTACAGCATTTCTTCCTTTCTTCCCGATAAATTTGCTTCTCTTCTTCTGTTAAAGAAGAAATCCGCTTATGTAATACGGGTTCTGCCAGAGTCTGCAGGGAAATATAGCGTTCATACGAATGTTTCTGTATGGCAAGACCATATTTCCGGTTAAAGAAGGAAATAATGGTTCTGATAAAATGATTATGTACCTTTTCCATCAGTTCTGTTTGTTTCTTTTTATCCATACAAATCAGGTTCTGTTGGTACACCCTGTCTGCATATTTCTGTACCTTTCCATAAAAGGTCAGTTCCTGCTGGTGCAGTGTTTCCATATCTACAAACATACTTAAAAAATGATTTCTGGTACTGTCATATAATTTTTGCTGTATCTGACAAAATTGCTGGTCTTCTTTGGACAGCCTGGTCTTATTTTGGATTTTGACACGTTGTAATTTTTCCAATA
>OIUZ01000281.1_pt1 | contig 10058 bp, 7 predicted proteins | sample 1587181 | NCBI WGS metagenome assembly OIUZ01 (sample SAMN02675046, study PRJEB24791) | human gut metagenome, SKBSTL021 | isolation source: stool | host: Homo sapiens | place: USA | reverse complement strand
CAGCCCCTGATGAACATCTGTGATAAAGATAATAACATCAGCTGTATCAATTGCGATCTGAGCCTGTTCTCTCATCTGCGATAAAATAATATCTTTGCTGTCAGGTTCAATTCCTCCGGTATCAATCATTGTAAATTCCTTATCAAGCCACGTTACTTCTGCATAGATTCTATCTCTTGTCACACCCGGCGTGTCTTTCACGATGGAAATCATCTCTCCTGCCAGCGCATTGAATAATGTAGATTTTCCTACATTAGGAATGCCTAAGATAATGGTACGTATAGAACGGCTGCGTATGCCCTTTGCTACCCAACGATCAATGATAGGTTTACTGAGACGTTCTACAGTAGATACTAATTTCTTATTACCCTTACCAGACTTGGAATCGATGGCTAATACAGTAATGCCTTGTTGCGTAAAGAATTCTGTCCATTCCTTCGTTGCTTTTGGATCTGCTAAATCTACCTTATTTAACAGTACAATATGCGGTTTTTGACCAACTAACTCTAGGATGACCGGGTTCGCACTAGAACGAGGAATACGCGCATCTAGTAACTCAATAACAACATCTACCTTTTTGATGTACTCCGTTATCATACGCGTCGCTTTCGCCATATGCCCAGGGAACCAATGTACGATAGGTGAATCTGCCATAATGTCTCCTTTCTATCTATCTTATATGAATATATGTATATCTATATTTTAGCAAAAATAAAAGGCTGCCAACGGCAGCCTTTTATGAACATTAGCGTTTTTCGCGAATACGAGCAGCTTTACCAGTAAGGTTACGTAAGTAGTACAATTTAGCACGACGAACAACACCACGGCGCATAACTTCGATTTTAGCTAAGCGTGGGCTGTGAAGTGGGAATGTACGTTCTACACCTACACCGGATGCAATACGACGAACTGTGAAAGTTTCACGTACGCCACCGTTTTGACGTTTAATTACCAAGCCTTCGAATACTTGGATACGTTCACGGCTACCTTCCACTACTTTTACGTGTACGCGTACTGTGTCACCAGCACGGAAAGTAGGGATGTCTGTACGAAGTTGTTCTTGTTCGAGTACGTTAATAATGTTCATTGTTTCCTCCTGTTTGCAGACATTCAATACCTACACCTTATAGGCAGCGGACTGTCTCAAATTAACAGTAATATATTATCACAAGTCAATGTACAATGCAAGAGGTTGCACACTATATCTTGTATAGATTTATATACCCATTTCACCACAACTATATACAAGTATATAGCTTAATCAATACGGCCTAATAGGTCATATAAATCTTGTCGATCCTCTGGCGATAATCGTCTAAACCGATGAGCTAACTGCTGTTCCCTATGTTCAACTAAACTATGTGCTTCTTCTTTCCCTGCATCGGTTAGTGTCACAACAGTTGTCCGCTTATCCATCGTATCGATGGTCTTTTCTACAAATCCCAATTGTATGAGTACATCCAGTTGCTCCGATACGGTAGCTGGGCGAATCTGTAAACTATCCACTAATACACGTTGGCTCGTTCCCTTACCGATTGTATATAATTCCATGAGTATTCTATAACGTGAACCTTCACGCTTAGCCGTCACATTACGGAGGGCATTGAATAATTCAACATTTGTAATCATAATGACATCTCCTTACAACTTTGTATACTTTATGTATTCGACATAGATGCCAAAATTCCTGCATAAAGAAAAGGCAACCACAGTTGCCTTTCCTCAGTTTCACATAGTTAAGACAAATGTAATTTCCTAACTATATAAAATATATGTTATTTTAATGCACTAATATCGCCGATAATAGCCATTACGCTATATGCCAAACGAACAAGTTGTAAACGGTTAGCTTTAATAGCTTCATCTTTGTCCATAACCATAACATCTTCAAAGAATTTGTTGATGGCAGGCACCAATGTAGCAGGTACCGCCACAACAGCGTCATAGTCATTTTTATCCCATGCATCGATACTTGCTTCAGATGTTTTCGTAGCCATTTCATACAAGGCGCGTTCTGCATCTTCTTTCAATAGGCTTTCATCAACACCGGTATATGTTACATCTTTCACAAGATTATACATACGTGTGAAAGCTTGTACTAATTCAACATTTTCATCAATACGGTTTGCCAAGAGAGCTTTTACAAGACCTTCAGCATCGGCAACGGACAATTCATTGTTAGATAACAACAAGTCGATTACATGATGAGGTACTTCACGGTCAAGGAAAATATTTTTCAAACGCAATGTAATGAATTCTTCTACTTGGCCAAGCAATTCATCTTGTTTATCTGCAGGCACATTAAGAAGATTCATAGATTCCACGATGATTGGGCGCAAGGAAATATTCCATTCGCTATTGAGTAAGATGTTCAAGATACCAATTGTTTGACGGCGCAATGCGTATGGATCTTGAGAGCCTGTAGGAATCAAACCACGGCTAAATGTTGCAACGATATTATCAATTTTGTCGATAATAGACAACACTTTACCAGCTTCTGTTTGAGGCAATACATCGCCTGCAAAACGAGGTAAGTATTGTTCAAAAATAGCTTCCGCTACTTCTGGGGATTCACCGTCAAGTAACGCGTATTCTTTACCCATTACACCTTGCAATTCGGTAAATTCTGTAACCATACCTGTTGTAAGGTCAGTTTTGGCAAGTTCAGTAGCACGTTCCAATACGACGCGCGCATCTTCGTGTAATTCACATTCTTCACTGAACACACGGCCTAATGTTAACAAACGTTCAGTTTTATCCGCTAAGTTACCAAGACCTTCTTGGAATACGATTTTAGTCAAACCATCTTGACGGTCGATAAGAGGTTTCTTGCGGTCTTCATTGAAGAAGAATTTAGCATCATCTAGGCGAGCGCGCAATACGCGTTCATTACCAGCTTGCACTATTTCGATGGAATGGTCAGACCCGTTGCGAACAGTTAAGAACATTGGCAACAATTTGCCGTCTTGGTCAACCAATGGGAAGTAACGTTGATGGTCTTTCATAGGTGTAATGATAGCTGCATCTGGAAGTGCCAAGTAGGACTCTTCAAAGCCACCACACAATGCTGTAGGCCATTCAACAAGATAATTAATTTCTTCTAACAAATCATCATCCCAAACGATGGATGCATTTTTAGAAGCTGCCATATCATGTAATTGTTTGGAGATCAACTCACGACGTGCGTCTTGATCAACCATAACAAAGTTTTCTTTTAATGTGTCTACATAGGATGCTGCATTTTTGATAGTGATTTCATCAGCACCTAAGAATCGATGACCACGTGTTACATTACCAGATTTAACAGTAGCAAATTCTACAGGAATAACTTCTTCATCAAGTAATGCTACAAGCCAACGTACAGGACGTACAAACTTAGCATCTAAATTGCCCCAATGCATGGATTTAGGGAAGTTAAGACCTGTAATCAATTGTGGCAACATGTCTGTGACGATATCTTTTGCAGGTACGCCTGCAGTTTTAGTTTCAGCGTAAATATAGCCGTCTTCTACAACGAGATCAGCTACATCAAGACCTTTACCACGAGCAAAGCCGATAGCTGCTTTTGTTGCATTACCGTCAGTATCATATGCGATGGATGCAGAAGGACCTTTATGACGTTCGCTGATTTCAGCAGATGTGTCAGCAAGACCTTTTACAATAAGAGCCAAACGACGTGGTGTGCCGTATGTTGCGATGCTTTCAAAAGGAAGATGGGCATCATTTAATTTTGTTTCAGCCAATTGTTTCAATTGACCTAAGATATTTGGCATAAAGCCGGCAGGAATTTCTTCTGCACCGATTTCAAATAATAAATCCTTTGCCATCTTATTTATCTCCTTTCAAAAGTGGGAATCCTAATTCTTCGCGTTTAGCGAGGTATTGTTGTGCACAAATACGAGCTAGTGCACGTACGCGGCCGATGAAAGCAGTACGTTCGCTGATGGAAATAGCACCACGGGAATCAAGCAAGTTGAATGTGTGGGAACATTTCAATACATAATCATAAGCTGGTAATACATAACCTGCGCCGCAAACGCGTTTTGCTTCTGCTTCATACATATCAAACAATTTGAAAAGCATATCTGTATCAGCTAATTCAAAATTGTAAACGGATTGTTCCACTTCGTTGGCATGCCAAACGTCACCGTATGTAACGTTTTCATTCCATTTAAGGTCATATACGTTTTCTACACCTTGAATGTACATAGCCAAACGTTCTAAACCGTATGTAATTTCTACGGAAACTGGTTTACAGTCGATGGAACCAACTTGTTGGAAATAAGTGAACTGCGTTACTTCCATGCCGTCAAGCCATACTTCCCAGCCAAGGCCCCAAGCGCCCAATGTTGGAGATTCCCAGTTATCCTCTACGAAACGGATATCGTGATCTTCAGCGTGAATACCAAGTGTTGCCAAGGATTGTAAGTACAATTCTTGGATGTTATCTGGAGATGGTTTCACGATAACTTGGAATTGATGATGTTGGAACAAACGATTAGGGTTATCACCATAACGACCGTCTGCTGGACGACGAGAAGGCTCTACATAACATACAGCCCATGGTTCAGGACCAATTGCATGCAAGAATGTAGCAGGGTTCATTGTACCTGCACCCTTTTCGATGTCATATGGATTTTGAACGATACAACCTTGTTCACTCCAAAACTTTTGTAGATTTAGTATAATCTCTTGAAATGTCATTGCTGCCTCCACTTTACACAACCGATATAAAATCAACCATTTCGTTACAAACAAAAAAGTCCCTGTAACGAAAAACGTTACAGGGACGAGTATACCCGCGGTTCCACCCTATTTGGCTTGCGCCCTCTTTTTTCTATGTTGGCCTTTACTAACAGATACCTGCGTTCCTGCCAATGCTCTACAGCGCCTTCAACCAAATGTGAGCTTACACCATCCTCACTCGCTAGAGAGGTTTACTACTCTGCTTCATCGCATATATTATACACAATATTGTAGCAATACAGAGGGAAGAATGTCAAACTATTCTTTTATACACGTAAAGCTAATTTCAATACAATAAAAAATATTGAGAAGCAGACAAAAGATGTTAAGTAAAAATCATAGTGAATTGCACTTCCTGTTAAAATATCATCTATTATTCCATATAAAATATAAAGTATAGCTAATACTGCAAATCCATATACTATTAATCGTCGCATTATATTTTCCTTTCAAATGATTTATTTAATACCTATAAAATCTCAGATCAAATCTATTTTAGATATAAAATTTCATTTTAAGTCAAAAGTTTATACTCTTAGAACACGTTTTAGTATACCAAAGAATATTAACCAACAAACAAAGAATGCTCCATAAAAATCATAGTGAATTTCGGCACCGGTCATATAATCATAAGCAATACTATATATTATTGAAATTAAAATAAATAATGCAAATGCATAGAAAAAAAATCGTTTCATAATATTATCTCCTTCTAATTTTTAAATTGTACAGTAATACTCCCACCAGCACCAACACCTTCTACTATATCAAATTTAATTTTACCTTTTCCTTTTTCTCTGTCAATACCTCCCTCAAAGGCTGCACCAAGTCCACCGCCATATACATTTCCTTCGGCGACAATAAGAAAATTACCAAAATCTAATGAATAACTTGCATTACCATGAGCTAGTGCGGCCACAGCGCCGGCTTTGACATATATATTACCTTGACCAAGTTTTCCTTCTACATCCCCAGCCAAATAGAATATGTCACCGTTTAATTCAATTTTAGCAGCATTTTTTTCAACCTCATGATGTATCCTAAAAATACTTAGTTCACCACTAGCTCCAAGATCCATACCATTAGTAAAAGTTAAGTGTCCCTTATCACCTTTAGTATAAAGACCAGTAATATTAGTTGTATCGTCACCAACCAATCTAAAGTTGCTATGTTTATCAGGGGCTTGGATACCATTTTGGTATGGCATTATATAACTTTCATTATTATTAGTAGTTTGAGTAAGATTTAAAGATTGTCTCCAATCAAAATTTGAGCTAGAATTCCCAATATTAGGGATATGAAGTTTATATTTATTACTAGATTCACGTGATTGTATTATTTTCTCATTAGCCTCTTGCTTATAGATATAAAATGCATCCTCCAATCCATTTAAAGTAACATATTTATATACTAAATTGTTCATAATATCTTGAAATGAACCAGATCCAATTACTTCAGGTATACTACTATTCAATTCATCATATAAAGGGATAGATGTTTCATTATTAGTTTTATAGACTGAGTGATGATTATATTCATACCACATAAGGGTATCATAATAAGCCAGTTTTCTAACCCATTCGTCTAAACTAATTTGTCCATTCTTAAAACTTCTATAATCACTTAACAAGTGTAACTGATCGTCATGAGTAAGCCAATTGTTATCAACCGCTGAATTTATCAAAGGCGCGGCTATTGATTGTTCACTAATGCTTTTCCCTAAAATTATACTAACTAGCTTTTGCATATCAGGATTGTCAATTTTTCTTAGAAGAGGTTGTGCAACTTCATTTATTGAACTAACTTTAAATCCATCTAAAGAATTATATCCCGAAAGCTTCGATATAGTTGCGCCAAATGCACCATGTAAAGCAACTTTATAAATTCCACCATCATCCCATTTTTTAGCCTTATCCATATATTCTTTTGCTAATTTTTCATTATTAGAGTTTTCAGCAGATTCAGCCAATATTAAATATTTTTTTTGTTCACTAACAGCAATATCACCGATCAACCTATAACCTTTATTAGAAATTTTTGTTAATAAGATTTGTTTTTCTTCTACCGTTTTCTTATCAAAAATAGGTGCGAGTTTATTAAGAGCCTGTTCCGTATCATGATTAATCTTTTCTAAGGATTCTTTCTCAGCAATTTCGATAACACCTTCACTAATAGCTGAATGCGTAGTAGACTTTGCACTACCTTTTACAGGAATCCCCATTTTAGGACTACCTGTAATGCCTATTGGATTATTTTTGGTGCGTTTAGTTGTAGATAAACTATAGCCAGAAGTCTTGGCAGAATAAGATGCTTCATTTTGTATATCATTCATTTTTAAAGAGTTAGAAGATAATCTATTTTTGGATTTATCAGGACTACCTTTAATTATACCACCTATAAGTGTAGTTGAATTATCTACCTGTACATTATATCCACCATCACCTGCGTATATACCAGCCTGGTTTGTAACACTTGCATAGTGACTGTCTGTAGTTCCTCGCGAATTATCAAACCCAACTCTCGCAGGCCCACTCATTCCATAAGATACAGATATACCTTTATTTTTACTTATTTTATGATAGTCATTTGTATCTTGTAAACTTTCAATTTTCAAATCATGTCCAACTTTTGTAGTTACACTTTCACCGATGACCTTAGAACCAATAATTTCTGTATTGTTTCCAGAGACAGTATTTACTTGTTTACCAAGAATAACGGTTCCTGTATGTGTCTTAGTTGTCTCTAATGCATTTTCTTTACCTTTATACACATTAGCATCTAAACCAATAACACCACTTCCATGCGGGCTTACAGTTGCGCCTATTGACCAACCAGAAGATGTATAATCATCGCGTTGAACTACTGTATTAGTCCCAGCATCCATTCGAAGATTATTAGATGCACTTACATTAACAACCGGAGCTTCTACTCTACTTCCCGTAATGTGTATATTCCCCTTAGCAATATCATTACTATTAGCAGTAATATCTACTTTTGTTTTACTACCTATAGAACTACCAATATATTGTTCTTCATTTAACTCATTTCGTTGTTTGTATTTACTAGAACCTATAGATACGTTGATATTGAGGAGACGATCTTTTCGAGCTTGTTCTTGTTTATATTTTTGTTCTTTATCTATTGCATTTTGAACATCTGGATGTACAGCATTTTCAATTTCTGGATGTTCTAATTGATAACTCTTATTTAATTCATTAGCTTTACTTAAAACTTCTCTTTCTTTATCTAATAAATTAACAGGTTTAATCTTACTATAAGCCTTGGCATCATTATAAGCATGTTTTATGCTATTGGCTGCTTCACCATATTCAAATGCTGATAGCGCACTAGTTTTTCTACTGTTAGCACGTTTGCCAAGTTGTTGAGCTGTGTTCAAAGCAGATACTACTTGCCCACCAACACTAACCGTTAATCCAGATCGTTTTTCTTCATGCGTTTGTACTACATGTGATGAGTTATGTTTACCATCAATGTCAACATCCGTAGCAGTTAAGGATACTGGACTATTGCTAAAATAGTTAGTCGTTGTGCTATGTATAGTATCTCCAGCAGTAACATTAATCACCCCATTAGTAGAGGCAATATTACTCGCTTCTTGTGTAGTATAACGACCATCATATGTGTCAGTGATTTTTTTACTACCAATAGTAAATCCTAAGCCAGCTCCCATAAGACCTTTTTTCTTACTATGTTGATATATATCATTACGACTACTATCTTCTGCAGAATTAGTGCGAACCTTATTACCAGCACTAATAGCTACGTCACCTGTGCCTAACACATTAGACCCGGTTACATTTACATCATGGTTAGCTCCTACTTGAATTGTATTGCCACCAATAGTGGATGCTGTCACACCCGTATGCTCGTAATCTTTACGAATCGTATTAACTGTACGAGATAACAGCCCTTTTTCCTTGTACTGTAGTCCATATTGATCACGACTATAGGTATTTCCATTTTCAATATTTACATCATTACCAGCAACTATAGTTGTTGCTCCATGCTCACTATTTATTACACCTTGACGAATATTGACATCATTCTTAGCTGCCACTGTTACATTGCCATCACCTAAAATTTGTGTACCAATTTCAGTACCTCTATCTGTGCGAAGATAATTTGCAGCATTTAATGTCATATCTTTCTTGGCACTTAATTTTTTAGTATCCACATTAACCGTATTGGCACTAGTAATAGAGATATTACCCTCATCTCCACCTGTAATAATAGCGCCAGTTAGATGTACATCCTTATTGCTATGAATGTCTATGGTTCCTTTAGGATTTGATACGCCAATACGCCCTTGTTGCATAAGTACATCTTGATTAGCTAATTGATGTGTTTCAGCCTCAACGTTTATGTCATTATTAGCACGTAATATAACACTATCATTACCGTGAATAGCACCAGTATTTCGAATAGAATCCGTAGCACCAATAGCTACAGTATTCGCATTAAATCGACCCGTATTATCTACTGTATTTGCCTGTACTACAATAGAATCAGCCATCATACTACCACTATTCTTAAATGTACTATCCGTATTAGCGATAATGGATTTACCACTTACAACAGCGCCCATAGCATCAATTTGATTAGCCGATTGTTTAGCTAAATACACCTTAGGATACAATACTTGTTGAGGTTGTCCATTTACAACAATAGTTTTTGTTTCAAGCCATACCATATCTGTTGTAATAGTTTTCATTTGTTCTTCTGATAAGGTAATACCAGGCGTCAACTTATATTTTTTACCATATGAAATACCAGCTTCGAGTAATGCTTTATATTCGCTTTCATTATCTGTATAACCCTCTAAATATGGTTTACCAGTAGCAGATAAAATTTGTGAATTAATCAGCCCTTGTTCATAGAAACCATCACCTAGGCGCTTCATTCTTCGGTCTGGATCATTAGCCAACGCATTTAACATGTATTCAGACGATACAAATTTCTTACGATTTGTAAAAGCACTATCTGTTTCAATTAATGCATTCGCTGTTATATCTGGATGAATATTATAAATTGCCTGTGTTGGTAATTTCAATCCTTCAATCGTTACATTCCCAATACTAGACTTTCCTTGATTACCTGTGCCAAACGGATCTAGACTATCATTTACTTTATGCTTATTGGCCTCAGCGATGGTATCCTCAGCATGTTCCTGTATTGTACCAATGGGTTGTATATTTTGCTCTTCTATAGAAGGCGTCATAAATACTTCTGGATCCCAATATCGGCGCAATTTATATCCCAAGCCATGCCCTTTATGAACACTTTTCGATTTA
>OIUZ01000275.1_pt1 | contig 10211 bp, 9 predicted proteins | sample 1587181 | NCBI WGS metagenome assembly OIUZ01 (sample SAMN02675046, study PRJEB24791) | human gut metagenome, SKBSTL021 | isolation source: stool | host: Homo sapiens | place: USA | reverse complement strand
CACATACGCATCTTCCTCAAATTAGTACAGGCCTGTTCTTTTTCTAAAGGCGCGCACATACACACACCTTCCTAAAATTAGTACAGGCCTGTTCTATTTCTAAAGATGCACATTCACACCTTCCTAAAATTAGTATAGGCCTGTTCTATTTCTAAAGATGCACATTCACACCTTCCTAAAATTAGTACAGGCCTGTTCTTTTTCTAAAGATGCACATTCACACCTTTCCCAAATTAGTACAGGCCTGTTCTATTTATTTTTATTGGATATAATCCGAATCAATAAAGTTAGCTATAGGTTTCTTTGCCATTCTATTATGTATATGAATTAATAGTCTTGTTGTTTGTTCTCGTTGTTCTTTAGGTATTTGAGAAAACAAGGCCCCCATTACCTTATTATGCGTTGATGATATGCGTTCGTAGGTACGAACTCCTTTCTTTGTTAGCATAACATCTCGAGATCGTTGGTCACTCCAATGTTTTACAGTGGTAACTAAACCTTTTTTCTCAAGATTTTTTATAACCCACCCCACATGACTAAGGTGTTTGTTATTTAACAAGGCTTTGAGTTCCGTATAAGTTACTACATGCCTAGTTTTATATACATGTTTAATAATAGAAAATTCTTCACGTGTTACATTGCCAGCATCATAGATTTTAGATTCTTTATCATAGAAATCTTTATAAACCAAGTCAATCATCCCCCATAATTGACGATGCGCGAGCGTAAGATTTTTATTCTTTTTACGTTGCAAAATTGAAGCTAAACTTGACTTCTCCACACAAGGTCACCACCTAATCATAATAAGATGTTCATTATAATTTCTCCCGCTACTATAATAAAAGAAAAATCCCCTTATATATGAACTGCTACTATTAGATTATAAAATCTAAAGATAACTGTCCAGTATATAAGAGGATTTTTTATACTAAATTATTATTAACCAAATATCGTTAAATCCATCAAAAAATGATAGATAAACAACCAGATATATCAACAATTATATAATTAGTTGCGTTCTTTAATTTCAATTTTAATAGAATTGAAGAATTCGTCGAATGGAACTGTACCTAATTCGTCGCCACCGTGTTTACGTACGTTAACAGAATTGTCTTCCATTTCTTTATCGCCAACAACGAGCATGTAAGGAACTTTTTCCATTTGTGCTTGGCGAATTTTGTAACCAATTTTTTCGTTGCGATCGTCTACTTCTACGCGAACGTAGTCATGGCGCATTTGTTTTGCCAATTGGTTAGCGTATTCCACGTGTTTTTCGGAGATAGGTAATACTTTCACTTGAACAGGTGCCATCCAAGTTGGGAATGCACCAGCATAGTGTTCAGTCAAGATACCGATAAAACGTTCCATAGAACCAAAGCATGCACGGTGAATCATGATAGTACGATGTTTTTGACCATCTTCACCGATATATTCTACGTTGAAGCGTTCAGGCAAATTCATATCCAATTGGATAGTACCACATTGCCATGTACGGCCCAAGGAATCTTCGATATGGTAATCAAGTTTAGGACCATAGAACGCGCCGTCACCAGGGTTGATAACATAATCGATGCCTTTTGCTTCGATAGCGTTACGCAATGCTTCTGTAGCTGCTTCCCAAATTGCATCATCACCCATTGCATTGTCTGGTTTAGTAGACAATTCAACATGATATTTCAAACCAAATTGGCTATAGATACGGTCGAACAATTCGATAACTTTCATCAATTCGGATTGCATTTGTTCAGGCAACATAAATACGTGCGCATCGTCTTGTGTGAAAGCACGAACGCGGAACAAGCCGTGTAGTGCGCCAGATAATTCATGACGGTGAACTAGGCCAAGTTCTGCATAACGAAGTGGCAAGTCACGGTAGGAATGCATTTCGTTTTGGTAAACTAAGATACCTCCTGGGCAGTTCATAGGTTTAATTGCATATTCTTCGTCATCAATGATTGTAGTATACATATTTTCACGGTAATGATCCCAGTGACCAGATGTTTCCCACAAATGTTTATTCAAGATGATTGGTGTGCGGATTTCATCATATTCGAAATCATGATGTACTTCGCGCCAGAAGTTTTCCAATTCGTTGCGAAGAGCCATGCCTTTTGGCAAGAAGAATGGGAAGCCAGGACCTTCTTCTTTGATAACGAACAAGCCCAGTTCTTTACCGAGTTTACGATGGTCGCGCTTAGCCGCTTCTTCAAGCATGTGAAGGTATGCATCTAGTTCTTCTTTCTTTTCAAATGCTGTACCGTAGATACGTTGCAACATTTTGTTCTTTTCATCGCCGCGCCAGTATGCACCTGCAATGCTTTGTAATTTGAAAGCTTTCACCTTACCAGTGGATGCAACGTGAGGACCTGCACAAAGGTCAACAAAATCGCCTTGTGCATAGCAAGAAATCACAGCATCTTCAGGAAGGTCTTCGATCAATTCTACCTTGTAATCTTCGTTTTTAGATTTGAAGAACTCGATAGCTTCTTGACGAGACATTACGGATTTAGTGATAGGCAAGTTTTCTTTTACAATACGGCTCATTTCCTTTTCGATTTTAGTCAAATCTTCAGGAGTCAATGTATGTTCCATATCGATATCGTAGTAGAAACCTTTATCGATAGCAGGACCGATAGCCAATTTTGCTTCTGGCCATAAGCGTTTAACCGCTTGTGCCATAACATGAGAAGCTGTGTGACGTAATGTATGTTTACCACCATCTTCTTCAAATGTTAAAAACGCTACTTCAGAACCATCTACGAGTTCTTCGCGAAGGTCTGTTAATTCTCCATTTACATTGGCTGCTAACACTTTTTTAGCCAAACTATTAGACAATTTTTTTACTGCTTCCCCAAGAGTAGTGCCAGCAGCGTATTCCTTTGCACTACCATCAGGTAAAATGATTTTTACATCTGCCATTTTAATTTCCTCCAATTTATTATCTAGGATAGACTGGATTTTTGTAATAAAAAAAGACCCCCTATCCCTACAAAACAAGGGACGAAGATCATTCGCGGTTCCACCCTAGTTAATTCACCGCATCACAAGGATACAGTTCATTCACTTCATTAAGCCCGATAACGGTGGCGGCCGTATTTGCCTACTTAGGTTCGACAAATCAGTTTAAAGGGGGTAACTCAAATATATGTGTAAGGCATTTCCAGCATCTGCCTCTCTCTGGCACACAGGGATATGAGAATCATGTCCTTTGCATCACTTTTACTAAGATATCTTATCATAGGTACTAAAAAATTTCAACTATATAAGTACCTCCTAAAAAATAGAACAGGCCTGTTCTATTTCTAAATATACTCTATTAACATGTCGCTCAAATTAGTACAGGCCTGTTCTATTTCTAGAGGCACGCATACACATCTTCCTAAAATTAGTACAGGCCTATTCTATTTCTAAAGGCACGCATACACATCTCTCTAAAAATTAGTACAGGCCTGTTCTATTTCTAAAGATACGCATACACATCTCTCTAAAAATTAGTACAGGCCTGTAGTATTTCCAAGAACTATCTATTTACGTTCAAAGTGCGCAGATAGCATGGATCCAATTACTTTTTCAATTTTAGAGTTTGTAATGTCTGGGCCCTTGAATAGGATCAACATTACGTCATCGGAGTTGTCTTGTTTAGATACCATCAAGACGCCGCTACCACGAGCACCATTATCGTCGTAATCTTTTGCAACAATAATTATGTTGAGGTAATGGTCTTTCATGTATGTATATACTTTGCTTTGTTTAGCGGAGTTGCCGATGCTGCTCGCCATACCCATAGCACGATTGAATACGATAGCATTCGCATTGTGCGGGTTATTGCGAAGTTGTTGTTTTTCTTCATCATTTAGTGGCAATAGGTTAACCATCATGGATTCGCCCATGCGGCCACGAAGCATAGCTGGCATTGTTTCACGCACGTCTGCAGGAATGTCGTTACTAGGATTGAGTTTTAAATCCTTAGGCACGGTCATGTACAATGTACCCTTGCTGTTTTGGCCTTGTACGGTTTTACTATTGTCGATAGCGCCCATTGTGAAAGTATCTTTAATGATTTCCATTTGCACGCCCAATGGTTTTTCCGGTACACCACGGCTAGCCACTTGGATATCGCCAGATTTAGTTTTCTTAATTGTTTCCACAGACCAAGTTGCACCTGGTTTGCCTTCATCGCTAGGAGATGTCAACGCAGCAGGCACTTCTTTAGTACCTGTAAATACATAGGTTTGTGCTGGCACGATTGTATCAGGAGCACCGGACTTGTTGAATACGGCACCATATAATACATTTGGTACAACAGTAGAACCAATTTTCAAATTATTGTTTTCTTGGCTTTCAACATCAAAGTTAATATTGCCAGCAAATGTTACATCTGGATTATGATTAATCACAACAACCGTACCTGGTTGTGGAATCATGACAGGACCATTTGGCGCTGCAAAAGCAGCGGTTGCCATAGAGGCACCAAGTGCTGTTAAGACTAATGCGCGTTTTAATACATTAAATTTCATTATTATTCTCCTAAATTTGGATAATTCTCTAATCGATGTTGATAATTCTCTAATCGATGTTATTGAACTATATTTCTAAGGTAACCTCTGGCAAGCGCGATAGGATTTCGCTGGCTAGACTGCGCGTATCCGGTGTACACCGCACTATGCAGCGCCCCGACTTGTCTAGGCTAGTCATAACGCCTACGTATTCATAGCCTTCTAAAATGCGATTGACATAATTTGTATGTTTCGGATCTATGTGAAAGTACAAATATCCTTCCTCACCTGTGTCGCTATACGAAGGCGGTTTAGGAAAACCTGACAGTGAACGGGACGGCATCAGTGGTTCTAGATGTTCGCATAATGGTGTCGTCTCATCAGTTTTCGTCTGATCAGGTGTCACTTCATCAGATGTCATTTCATCATGTACAGACATTGAAATAGTATTTTCATGTACCATGTTACTCTGCTTTCACCTTGCACTCGCGACGCATCATGGAGTATGGTTCCAATTTGGTATCCATATACAAACGAACCTTCATTTGCGCATGAGGTGCTACGTCGATAGGATTACCATCTTCGTCTGTCATTTTTTCGATAACAGCCTCTACAACCTGACGTAAAATGTCTTTCATGGTATTGCTCGTTTCCTCTGTAATGGCATCGGTTACGGTTTCATAACAGAATTCCTGTACGGTTTCTCCGTCTGCGCCCGCCGCCTTTACCGCAAAATGTGGTGTCACCAGTTTGCCGCCGTTGACAATTGCCGCCGCCGCACGCAGCATGATAACCGGTGTAATCTGAAACGACTGCCCGAAAGACATTGTTGCCAGCTCTACTTCTCCCACATTTTCAATTTTATGGATAATTGTCGAAGCTTCGCCCGGCAGATCAATTCCAGTCTTTCCTAGAATACCCAGCTTGCTTAAATACTCATAAAACCGTTCATTACCAACCCGCCGTCCCCACTCAATAAATGCAGGATTACAGCTGTTTATGTATGATTCCTTCCGTCTGTTATATACTTGTCTTTATACGTTTCTCTATATCTGCCCGTCTGTTTTCTTTGTCTGTTTATCCTGCTGTATTCCTGTACTTACATCCTCCCAACAGCCTCCATTTTTGCCCATGCTGACATACCGGATTCTGCCCTGCTGTTTTAATTCTTTTAACTTTTGCAGGATATTTCCCTGGGAATACCCTGTATATTCTGCAATTTCCGCTGTGGTCAGCCGATTTTGGCTTAAAAAAAGCTGTTCTATCTTTTGAATACTCTCCTGCCTTTTTTTCATTTTGGCATGGATATGACGGTAAGGCATCATCCGGCACGCTCCTGTCCGGTAGCAGACACACAGGCGGTTATCGGGATAAACGGTTATTTCAGATAGCGTGTTTTGTACCACCGCCTGACGGACGGCTTCCTGACCTTCTTCTGAATACAGATACTGACGGATAGCAAAAAGCCGCTGCCCGGGCTTTGCCGTATCGTTTCGTTTTTCCTGCTCTGTCATCTGATTTATCTGCTGTGCCAGCATTTCCGATGCCAGTTTATAATCACTGTCACTCACAATCCCGTCCATATACTTTTGAAGCAGGTTCTTTTTCTTTTCCCGTAACCGCCCATATTCTATGCAAAAGTCTTTACTGCACGGGTTCTTTTTTAAAACTTTTTCCAGCAATAAAAGGCCGTTTTCCGTCTGCGTTTTTATGCTTTCCATATCTTCTTTTTGAAACTGCTCCCACAAAAGCGGTTCCAGTTCTTTCTCATAAACTGTGATATTTTTACAGACTGTGCCATCCGGATTTTTCTCAAGCTGTCTGCCGCACATCCAATACACATTTCCTGCACTTCCTGTTCTTTTGCAGTACGCACATCCACATTTTCCGCAGACGATTTTAAGGCAGTGCTGCGGCAGCGGGCTTCTTTCTTTTTGTTCTTTTGCCTGACTTTTGCTTTTCCGGGCATTTAACGCATCATTTGCCGCCTGCCACAGCTTTTCGCTCACGATTGCAGGGATTCTGTTTTCATGATAAATCCACTGCTCCTTTGGCAGGCAGCACTGTTTTTTTAATTCAAAATCATAATGCGTTTTATGCATTACAGCTGTTCCCTTATACAGTGGATTCTGAATCAGACGTCTTACGGTCACATCACTGACCGCACCGTTTTTGCGGTTTCTCATGCCCATCGCATACAATTCCTTTGCAATTTTCCTGCCGCCTGCACCGCCTGCGGACATCGCATAGATTCTGCGGATATAGACGGCTTCCGTTTCTTCTATTCTATAACCATCTTTTTCTTTTCTGTAGCCGTAAACATTATTGTTGACGGTTAGTTTCCCGTCTATTTTCTTTTGCCGCCTTTTATGGGCATTATTAACCTTCTGGCTTAATTCTCTGGAATACTGCTCTGCAATGAGCGCTTTGATACCGGAAAGAAACGCATCCTGCGGCTCATAAAACTTTCTTTCCAGATACAGATACAGTCTGACACGATGTGCTGTAATGTGCTGAATAAATTCATGCCAGTCCCCGGCGTTGCGCATCAGACGGTCAATTGACTTAATTACAATGCAGTCAATCCGCTCCTGCTGCACATCCGCCATAAGACTGGCATATTGCGTTCTTTTTTTCGTTGTTGTTCCGCTTTCCTGTTCAATGTACTGACAGCAGATTACTCCGCCTAATGCCTGTACGATTTCCACAGACTCTGCCGCCTGTGTTTCAATGGCACGGTTTTGTGCCTCCTCTGTTGTAGAACACCGGTTGTAAATGGCACAACGCATTCCAGACAATACTTTTTCCTCACTCATTGTCTGCACCGCTTTCGATGTACTGCACTGCCATAAACCACTCCTCATACGTAATATACTGCTTTTCTAAGAGCAGCTGCATAATGGCTTTTTCATTTTCCTGATTCATCCGGATTTCCATGCCTGTATAGACTTACTATATTCTACGCAGGCAGAATCCCGATTATGAATGACGGTGCTGAACCGGCTTTGTATTTGCCGTTATCGGAAGAATCATATAGTCATTTGCCTGTAAATACTCGATAATTTCCGGCAATGCTTCCACCGTTGTTGTCTTTGCACCGGCATCGTGCATCAGTACCACATATTCTTCACGGCTTCCGATTTCAGACAGGACATTCTGTACAATGGTATCCTTATCCACACATTTTGCACTGGCATCCCCTGAACTGACATTCCAGTCAAAGTATACAAATCCCTGTTCATTCAAAAAATTGATACAGTCTGAAATATCGCAGTTGGCTACTTTATTGCTTGAACCGCCCGGAAATCTGTAAAACCACGTTGTCACACCGGTCTGCTCATATAACCACTGCTGCATGTCTAAAACATCTTCTTTAAAGCTGTCAATAGATGCATACACCTGTGAATACTCATGAGAAACAGAGTGAATTGCCAGCGTATTGCCGCTTGAAACAATCCGTTTTAAGCTTTCTTCATTTTCTTCTCCCGGACTGCAGATTGTAAAAAATGTTGCTTTGACACCATACTGGTCCAGAATATCTAAAATTCTGGTTGTATTCGGACTTGGACCGTCATCAAATGTCAGATACACTTTTTTGCATCCCGGATATTCTCCTTCACCGTCTGTCTGCGGTGCTGCCGCCGTTGTCGTCTGCACTTCGGGCAGTGTTGTTTCTTCCTCAGCAGTCGTTGTTTCTTCTTCGCTTAACTTCTCTTCGGCAACCGTTGTTTCTTCCACGGCTGCAGCCGTTTCCTCTGCCACTCCCGCAGATACTTTCTGGGTATGCTTTTTAGAAGCTGCATGAACGGATACGGACACCAGCAATACAATCAGTACTAATACAGATACTGCAAGAATTACCGGTTTCTTTTTTAATCTCACTTTTTGTCCATGCAGACGAAGTTCTGGTCTTTTCACTCTTTTCATTTTTAAGTTCCCTCTTTCATTTTCTGGCTATAGACAGTATAATACGAAAATTTAAAAATACAAGACACAATTTCACTTTTTTCGACAAATTTCTTCCCCCGGACTTTATTTTATTTTTCCGGACAGAAACGCTCCTGTTCATGACAGTTTCCGTAAAGGTCTGTGTACCATGACCCGTTGTTTTATGACAACGGATTGTTCTATCCCCGACCTTTGTATTGCCGCCGCACGTATAGGAATCACTTAAATGTGCCACACCGGTTTCAAGTGCCGCCGTTGCCGTTACCATTTTAAAGACCGAGCCGGGTTCGTAGGTATCATTAATGCAGAAATTCCGCCACATCATATTGAGTAAATCCATTTTTGATTTGCTGCTGTCTTCTTCCGTTATCTCTATATTTAATTCATACGGTGTATTTAAATTATATTCCGGTGCATTAACCATCGCCAGCAGTTCACCATTCTGCGGATTCATCACGATAATTGATACACGCTTTGCCCCTTTTGCTTCTAATGTGCGGTCTGCAAGCTGCTCCGCATAAGCCTGGATATTGTAATCCAGACTGGTGTATAAATCACTGCCCGCAACCGGTTCTTTTCTGCTTTCTTCCGCCCCTTCCAGTTCAATGCCCCACGCATCCGTCAGTGTCAGAATCTGACCGCTGTTACCGGAAAGCAGGGCATCATATTTTGCTTCCAGTCCTAAAATGCCCTGATTGTCACTGCCTGTAAAGCCAAGTACTCTTGATGCCAGCGTTTCATACGGATAGTAGCGCTTATAATCTTCATCGACCTTGACACCCGCCATATTGTATTCCCGGATTTTATCCCCGGTTTCTTTGGAAACATTGGTCTGAATCCGCTCAATAGACGATACTTTTTCCACGCGCTTACGCACCTGTGCTTCATCCAGTCCCAATTCAGATGTCAGCATATGAATTACCGCTTCGGCATCCTGTATCTGGCTGTGAATAACGGAAATCGTACAGACTGTTTTATTATCGGCCAGCACAATGCCATTGGTATCTAATATTCTTCCGCGGGATGCCTTAATCACACGTTCCCGCTCATGCAGTTCTTCAGCTCTTGAAAGATAATACTGTGCCTGAAAAATCATGACATAGCCCAGTCTGCCAATCAGCAGCAGCATTGCCAGAAACACACAGGCTCCACAAATCATCAGTTTTTTCCGGTGTCTTGTATGCAGCCTGCCCATTGGGTCGTTTTTGCGCTCATCAATAATCTGCCAGCGCTTATCGTCCCTGTAACGTTCCTTCTGTCTGCGTATTCTTTGGGTTTCGCTTTCATTTTCCCACGGTTTCCACATAAAAATAACTCCGGATAAACGTTATTACATCTTATTAACGTCTACCCGGAGTTATACTTTTTTATGGTGTTGCTGATGTACTATCCTGCACATTGGTATTCGGAACGGTAATGCTGACTGTATTTTCGTCTTCACTGTCTGCTGCATCCACCGGCTCTGCCTCTGCATCTTTGAAAATATTCATGTACGGAAGCAGTTCCTCTAAAATATCATGGCTTAAAATCAGCGTATCTGAAGTAGTTCCACTCGTTCCCGTTGTTCCGTCCGGTTCATCAATCAATACATAAACCATCACCTGCGGATTATCCACCGGTGCGAAGCCGATGAAAGATACAATCCATTTTAAATCCTCTCGTTTGCCCTTCTGCGCCGTACCGGTCTTACCACCTATTGAATAACCGGTAACACCTGCTTTTTTTGCAAGTCCGTCATCAACCGTGGATTTTAAATACTTACGCAGC
>OIUZ01000233.1_pt1 | contig 10952 bp, 10 predicted proteins | sample 1587181 | NCBI WGS metagenome assembly OIUZ01 (sample SAMN02675046, study PRJEB24791) | human gut metagenome, SKBSTL021 | isolation source: stool | host: Homo sapiens | place: USA | reverse complement strand
GATTAAGCTGCTTGCGAGCAGTAGAAGAAGCGGCGAATGCTTAAGCGCGATCGTGGCACCATGTCTTCTTGAGAATACCCATCCTCTTTTTGGAGTCAATGGAGTATTTAATGCGATTTTTGTACATGGCAATGTACTCGGAGATGCAATGTTTTACGGAAGCGGTGCAGGAAAGCTTCCGACAGCGAGTGCGGTTGTTTCTGATATTGTAGATGAAGTAAAGCATTTGAACCGGAATATTATGACGATGTGGGATCAGGATAAAGTGGAACTGCTTCCGATCTCGGATACGAGCAAGCGTTTCTTTGTGCGGATCAAGGGAGAACCACAGGCAATGAGAGCACATCTGGAAAGTAAATTCGGATCGATTGAGATTGTACAGGTGGAATCGTTGGAGGGAGAATTCGGATTTCTGACAGAAATTATGACAGAAGGACACTTTGAACAGTGCCAGAAAGAATTTCCGTCCATTCTCCACCGGATTAGAGTAGAAGGGTGAGGTGCGTATGAAATATGTTGTTGTTTTATGTGACGGGATGGCAGATGAACCGTTGGAAGAACTGGGCGGTATGACACCCCTGGAGAAGGCGCATACTCCAAATCTGGACCGCATGGCGCAGATTTCAGAGATTGGCATGGTGCAGACTGTTCCCGACGGGATGGCTCCGGGAAGCGATACGGCGAATCTTTCCGTGATCGGATATGACCCAAAAGAATATTATACCGGACGTTCCCCTTTGGAGGCACTGAGTATTGGGGTGGATATGGCACCGACAGATGTGTCTTTCCGCTGCAATCTGGTGACACTGTCCGAGGAAGAAGAGAACTATGAAGATAAACATATTCTGGATCACAGTTCCAGTGAGATCAGTACCGAGGATGCGGCTGTTCTGATGGAGACCCTGATGCAGGAAATGCGAAGAGGCGGGTATGAGTTTTATACAGGCACGAGTTACAGACATTTGCTGATCCATAAATTTGGAAGTGTAGTTGAATTGACAGCGCCTCATGATATCCTGACAAAGCGGATCGGGGAGTATCTCCCTCAGGATGCGGTACTTCGGGAGATGATGGAGACCAGTTACCGGATCTTAAGCAATCATCCGCTGAATCTGGAGCGAAAGGCAAAAGGGCTCAATCCTGCCAATTCCGTATGGTTCTGGGGGGCAGGCACCAGGCCGATGCTGACCTCCTTTGAGGAAAAATATCATAAAAAAGGAGCTATGATCTCAGCAGTGGATCTGTTAAAGGGGATTGCTGTAGGAGCAGGGCTTGACAATATTATCGTAGAAGGTGCAAACGGAGGACTTCATACGAACTATACAGGAAAAGCGGAGGCAGCAGTGGACGCGCTGGCGGCGCAGAATTATGATTTTGTATATGTACATATTGAAGCACCGGATGAGATGGGACATCAGGGAAGTATTCCGGATAAGATCAAGGCGATTGAAAATATCGATCAGAAGATCATCGGACCGATCGTTGGGGAACTGGAAGATCTTTGCATGGATTTCAGAATGTTAGTCCTTCCGGATCATCCGACGCCGATCTGTGTCCGCACACATACCGGTAATCCGGTTCCGTATCTTTTATATGATTCCAGAAAGAAAGCAGAAGGAATGCCGGAGTATTCGGAAAGGCTGGGCAATAAGAGCCCATTGTTCGAGAAAGAAGGACACAGGCTTCTTTCCCATCTTTTTGAGATGGACAATGAACGGTAAACAGAGAGGAAGAAAAAATGCTGATAGTAAAGAAGTTTGGCGGCAGTTCGGTCGCAGATAAAGAGTGTATTTTTCGTGTGGCAGAGCGCTGCGCGGAGGATTATAAAAGTGGACACGATGTGATCGTTGTCCTTTCGGCAATGGGAGACACAACAGATGATCTGATCGCAAAAGCAAAAGAGATCAATCCGAATCCATCCAAGAGAGAACTGGATATGTTGCTGACAACAGGGGAACAGATTTCCGTATCACTGATGGCGATGGCATTCCATAAGCTGGGAATCCCGGCAGTATCGCTGAATGCGTTCCAGGTGAAGATGCACAGTACATCCACCTATGGCAATGCAAGATTCAAGAAAGTAGAGTCTGAGAGGATCCTCCACGAACTGGGATACCGGAAGATCGTGATCGTCACTGGATTCCAGGGAGTGAACAAATATGAGGATTATGCGACAATGGGGCGGGGTGGTTCAGATACCACGGCAGTTGCAATCGCAGCGGCTCTGGGCGCAGATGCGTGTGAGATTTATACGGATGTAGACGGTGTGTATACCGCAGATCCACGAATTGTTCCTTCTGCGAGAAAATTAAAAGAAATCAGTTATGATGAAATGCAGGAGCTGGCATCCATGGGGGCAAATGTCCTGCATAACCGTTCTGTGGAAATGGCGAAAAAATATGGAGTACAGCTGGTTGTACGTTCCAGCATGAACAGAGAAGAAGGTACGGTGGTCAAGGAGGTAGTAAAAGTGGAAAAATTGTTAATCAGCGGAGTTGCATCTGACAAAAATACAGCGAGAATTTCTGTCATCGGAATCGAAGACAAACCGGGAACAGCGTTCAAGATCTTCAATACACTTGCAAAGAAGAATATCAATGTGGACATCATTCTTCAGTCTGTAGGAAGAGACGGTACAAAAGATATTTCCTTTACAGTGGCAGAGGATGATCTTCAGGATACACTGGCGATCCTGGAAGAAAATAAAGAAGCGCTGACGATCCAGGAAATCAATTCTCAGGAGAGTGTAGCGAAGATCTCGATTGTAGGAGCAGGAATGATGAGTAATCCGGGTGTTGCTGCCAAGATGTTCGAGGCACTGACAAATGCCAGAGTCAACATCCATATGATTTCAACATCAGAAGTAAGAATCACGGTTCTGATCAATGAAAGCGATGTAGAACGTGCGATCAATGCAGTTCACGAGAGATTTGGACTGGGAGAATAATAAAAAAAGGAAATCCGATTAGAGCTGACGGATTTCCTTTTTCTTTATTACAACAGTTTTTTCAATAGTAATTTATCTTCCGGATTCATGGCCCGGTATCCCTTGATCAGTTCGACTTCTTCCCGCGTAAGATAGAGTGTATCGGCAGTGTCGATCTCCATGGCATACGTAAAGGGACCTTTCTGTTCGAGGATCAGTCCGTCTTTTGTACAGGGATGATTGACCAGCTGGTCGAGAGATACTCCATAGATATCAGCCAGACGCATCAGAGAATCCAGATCCGGCGTCCGTTTGCTGGTTTCGTAGTTAGAATAAGCCTGTCTGGAAATATTGAGCAAGTCACTGATCTCTTGCTGAGTGTAGTGATGTGCTTTACGAAGACGGTATAAATTTTCAACAAGCTGAATATTAGACATTGCTGTACCTCCATTTACAGGGAATTGTTAAAAGCTTAGTAAATTATAACAATTTTCCCTATAAATAGATATCTATGCGACAAAACGTAGCGAAAGAACAAAAAGCCACAAAAAGTTGATATCAGAGTTTACTGAGTGTACTGTTATGATAGGAAGAAGAAAAGGTAACGTCTTCGCCGAACCATTCGGGCGGAGTAAAGTGATTGGCAGTCTCTTCATCCGGAAATTCTACTTCTGCAAGCATCAGAGGCGCAAGGTCTCCGGAAAAAATATCAAGCTCAATAAAGAGGGAATCCTTAAGAGGGATCACATATCTTTTTTTCTTGATCAGCCGTCCGTCGATTTTTTCTTTTAAATGTTCATAGGATTCTTTTGTCAGCGGAAGGTTGTATTCTTCCCGGATCATCATTCCTTTGGATTTGTAAGTCAGAATGTAGTCATTGTTGTCCCGGCGGATACGTACCACAGGTGCAGTGGAGAGGTATCCCTGTTCGATCTTGCGGCATGGATATGATGAAAGATCAAAGGGGACAGATGAAATCAGATATTTGCGCTCGATTTCCATGAAAAACTCCTTTCTTTGAAAACATCGTTTGTTGTTTGATATTCGGTATCATCATAATATGAAAAACGGAAAATGTAAACGGGGAGGCATTGCATTTTTAACAGGGATTTGCTACACTTTTTACCATATGAAAGAAATGAAAATCAGGTTCAGATTTTAAGTCAGGAGGAAATGATCATGAAACAGATTGCGGTATTTCTCGCAGAAGGATTTGAAGAAATCGAAGGACTTACGGTTACGGATCTGCTGCGCAGGGCAGGCGTTACTGTGACGAACGTATCGGTCACAGGAGAAAAGACAGTACATGGCTCACACGGAATCGGTGTCGAGGCAGACGCCCTGTTTGAGGAGATGGAGTTTGAGGGAATGGATATGCTCGTACTGCCGGGTGGGATGCCGGGGACAAAGCATTTGAAAGAACACAGAGATTTGTGTGTGCTGCTCAAAGAATTTTATGCAAAAGAGCGTTATCTGGCAGCAATCTGTGCAGCGCCTACTGTATTTGGAGAACTGGGATTTCTGGAAGGCAGAAAAGCATGCTGTTATCCGGGCATGGAGTCAGGGCTTTCTCACGCAGAGACAAATGAAGAGCCGGTAAATGTAGACGGGCATATGATCACAAGCCGGGGACTGGGAACCGCGATTCCATTCGCATTGAAGCTGATCGAGCTCCTGTGCGGAAAGGAAAAGGCAGAAGAAATCGGGCATGGAGTAGTTTATTATTAAAAAGTACTGGAAATATTGAAGTGACTATGCTATACTAATTCAATGACTGCGAATATACAATTTGCGTTTGAATGGTACGAATCAAGGAGGAAATAGAAAGATGAGTTTACAGGTAGAAAAGTTAGAGCATAATATGGCGAAGCTTACAGTAGAAGTAGCTGCAGAAGATGTAGAGAAAGCACTGCAGGCAGCTTACTTAAAACAGCGCAAACAGATCAACATTCCGGGATTCCGTAAAGGAAAAGTTCCGCGTCAGATGATCGAAAAAATGTACGGACCGGAAGTATTCTATGATGAAGCAGCAAACAACATGATTCCGGACGCATATGCAAAAGCTTATGATGAAAGTGAACTGGACATCGTGTCTCAGCCGAAGATCGAGGTTGTACAGATGGAAAAAGGAAAACCGTTCATTTTCACAGCAGAAGTAGCTACAAAACCGGAAGTGACACTCGGAGATTACAAAGGACTGAAAGTAGATAAAGTATCTACAAGAGTGACACAGAAGGAAGTTGATGAAGAGATTGAAAAAGAGCGCGAGCGCAATGCAAGAACAATCGAAGTGACAGACCGCGCAGTTCAGGATAAAGATGAAGTAACATTAGATTTCGAAGGATTTGTAGACGGTGTTGCATTTGAAGGTGGAAAAGGAGAAGATTATCCGCTGACAATCGGTTCCGGATCATTCATTCCTGGATTTGAAGAGCAGCTGATCGGAGCTGAGATCGACAAAGAAGTAGAAGTGAATGTGACATTCCCGAAAGAGTATCACTCTGAAGAGCTTGCAGGAAAAGATGCTACATTCAAGTGTACAGTACACACAATCAAAGCAAAAGAGCTTCCGGAGCTGGATGATGAATTTGCTTCTGAAGTTTCTGAATGTGAGACAATGGACGCATACAGAGCGGAAGTAAAGAAAAACATCAAAGAGCGCAAAGAGAGAACCGGAAAAGAAAAGAAAGAAAACCAGGCAGTAGATCAGGCAATCGAGAACGCACAGATGGATATTCCGGAAGCAATGATCGAGTTCCAGGTAAGACAGATGGCAGATGATTTTGCACGCCGCATTCAGCAGCAGGGTCTGACTGTAGAACAGTACTTCCAGTTTACAGGAATGACAGCTGAGAAGATGATGGAAGAATTGAGACCACAGGCTGTAAAACGCATTGAGACAAGACTTGTACTCGAAGCAATCGCAAAAGCTGAAAACATCGAGATCACAGATGAAAAGATTGATGAAGAATTAGCGAAGATGGCAGAAGCTTACAAGATGGAAGTAGAAAAATTAAAAGATATGGTAGGCGATCTGAAGTTTTGTGATGCCTGCTTTACAGGAAATTATCCGATGGAGGTGCCGGGAGAAGATATCAGTCTGGCATTCGAATAAGGAAAAAGGAGAATATGAGTATGAGCAATGACCGTTATGTAAGTCCATTGTCCGAGCGCTATGCGAGCCGTGAGATGCAGTACATCTTTTCACCGGACAAAAAATTCAGAACCTGGAGAAAACTCTGGATCGCACTGGCAGAGACAGAAAAAGAACTGGGACTGAATATTACAGACGAGCAGATAGAAGAATTGAAAGCGCATGCAGAGGACATCAATTACGATGTTGCAAAAGAGCGTGAGAAAGTAGTAAGACATGATGTTATGTCACATGTGTATGCATATGGTGTGCAGTGTCCGAAAGCGAAAGGAATCATCCATCTGGGTGCAACTTCCTGCTACGTTGGGGACAATACAGATATGATCGTAATGTCAGAGGCTTTAAAGCTGGTGAGAACAAAACTGGTCAATGTGATCGCAGAACTGGCAAAATTTGCAGATGCACAGAAATGTCAGCCGACACTTGCATTCACACATTTCCAGCCGGCTCAGCCAACTACGGTAGGAAAGAGAGCGACTCTCTGGCTGCAGGAATTTGAGATGGATCTGGAAGATCTGGATTATGTTCTGGGAAGTTTAAAACTTCTTGGATCCAAGGGGACAACAGGAACACAGGCAAGCTTTCTTGAGCTGTTTGACGGAGATCAGGAGACGATTGATAAGATCGATCCGATGATCGCAGAGAAGATGGGATTCAAGGCATGTTATCCGGTATCCGGACAGACCTATTCCAGAAAAGTGGATACAAGAGTTTTGAACGTACTGGCCGGAATTGCGGCAAGTGCGCACAAATTCTCCAATGACATCCGACTTCTTCAGCATTTGAAAGAAGTGGAAGAGCCGTTTGAGAAGACACAGATCGGTTCTTCTGCCATGGCATATAAGAGAAACCCGATGAGAAGTGAAAGAATCGCGTCTCTTTCCAGATATGTGATGATCGATGCATTGAATCCGGCAATCACCTCTGCGACACAATGGTTTGAAAGAACACTGGATGATTCTGCAAATAAGAGACTGAGTGTGCCGGAAGGATTTCTTGCAATCGACGGAATCCTGGATCTGTGCCTGAATGTCGTGGACGGTCTTGTAGTATATCCGAAAGTCATCGAGAAACGTCTGATGTCAGAACTTCCGTTTATGGCGACAGAGAATATCATGATGGATGCGGTAAAAGCCGGCGGAGACAGACAGGAGCTGCATGAGAGAATTCGTGAGCTTTCTATGGAAGCCGGACGTAATGTCAAAGAAAAAGGTCTGGACAATAATCTTCTGGAGCTGATTGCAGCGGATTCTGCGTTCAACATGAGTCTGGAAGAGCTGAAAGAGACAATGGAACCGCAGAAATATGTAGGTCGTGCGAAAGAGCAGGTAGAGTCGTACTTAAATAATGTGATTTATCCGCTTCTGGAGAAAAATAAAGAGATTCTCGGAGTAAAAGCTGAGATCAATGTTTAGTTTTGCCATAACAGGCAAAGAAGAAGGAGTGTTGCAAAAAGAGCAGCATTCCTTTTTCGCATACCAAAGAAAAAGCAGGGAGAATGGAAAAAGAATGAGAACAAGTGGCGATTGCGTTTGGGAGAAACAGCATATCTGGAACATACCGGATGGATTAAAGAAAGTGATTGCAGGAGTTGTGACGGTCAGCCTTTTGGTTGGAATCGGTGATGCCGTCAGTATGGTACCGTTACAGGAAGATATGAGGTCATATGCTGCGACTGCGGGTGAAACGATACGATGGAGTGTTCCGATCCGGTTGGGACAGATGGTAAAACAGGAGAGTATCCGGACCTATACACTGGCAGAAATGGAGAAACATGTGCAGATAGAAACGGAGAAAGTAGCTGAAGCTTCGTCAGCCATGCCACAAGAAGAAGCGGTAGAACCGGTGGAGACAGTGCAGAGTCAGACCATACAGCCAGTGATTCCTGAGACGATGCCGGAAGAAATTGTGAATACCTTACCAGGGGAAGATATGACACAGGAAGAGTCTCCGGCAGAGGCGTATATATATTATCAGGGGTTCAAAATTGATCAGGAGGGAATGATCTGTGGATTTGACCCTGCAAAAAGCGAGATGATGGATGGATATCTGGAACTGCCGTCAGAAAATTGTATTGGAATTCGAAGAGGAACGTTTTCGGGAGTTGGAACCGGCATTTTTGAAATTTATATTCCGGAGAATATTCAGAATATAGAAAACGGTGCGTTTTCTGAACTGGGAGAACTGACATGGATCGAAGCAGGAGGCACAGGTGAATATACGGCAAGAGATGGGATTTTATTTTCCGGAACAGAGCTGGCAGCGTTTCCTGCCGGAAGAACTGGAATTTTTGAGATGCCGGAGGATGTGACTTCGATCCGTGAATCTGCATTTGCCAATACAAACCTGGATAAAATAGATATGAGAAACTGTATTTCGATTTTGTGTGATGAAGGAATATTCGGAGACGGGGCAGGCTGCGAGATCATGGAGGGGAAGAATGGAATATAAACAGATATTGAATATTGCGGTTCTTGCAGGAGAAATCATGCTCAGAAGTGGAGCGGAGACCTATCGTGTGGAGGATACCATGAAGCATATTCTCAACACCGCGAGAACAGAAGTGGCAGAGGCATTTGTTATGATGACAGGGATTGTTGCTACTTTGGATAATCCGGACATGGAAATGCTCACCGCTATGCGCAGAGTTCATGACCGAGGGACGAATATGCATCGTATTGTGCAGGTAAATGAAATATCCAGAAGATACTGCAGGGGAGAGATGACACTTGAGGAAACATATGAAGAATTGAAACAGATCAAGGGAAAACTGTATTCGGTGGCGATATATAATCTGGCGACGATTCTGGTTCCGGTCGGGTTTGCTCCTCTTTTTGGAGGGGGAGTGAAAGAGACTCTGGTCTCTGCGGCAGCAGGATGTGTCCTGGCATTTTTGATTACGCTGGGCAAAAAAATCCAGATGAGCAGCTTTATTTTGAATGCAATCTGTGCATTCGGGGTAGCAGTGACAGCTGCCTGTGTGAGCAGAGTTACATCCGGCTGGAATCTGGATATCGTGATCATCAGTTCTCTGATGCCCCTGGTGCCAGGTGTAGCGATCACCAATGCGATCCGGGATACGCTGCGGGGGGATTATATTTCCGGAGGTGCCAGGATACTGGAGGCATTTTTGACAGCAGCTGCAATCGGGCTTGGAGCAGGTACCGGGATGATTTTTGTAGGAGGTATCGTATGAGTGTGTTGATGGGAGTTGTGGGAAGTTTTGTTGCGATCATTGCGTTTTCTGTACTTTTGGAGACACCCGGAAAATATCTGTGGCAGACGGGTGTGGTCGGATCAATTGGAGGCGGTGTTTATCTGCTTTGTACACACCGCGGAGTGGATGTGGTGCCGGCTTCTTTCTTTTCTGCGCTGGCGATTGCGTTTACGGCACATCTTTTTGCAAGGATTTTCAAAGCGCCGGTGACGGTGTTTCTGATCGCAGGAATCCTGCCGACCGTGCCGGGGGCCGGAATGTATCGGATCGCCTATTCTATCATTGCCAATGACAGGGCAGGATGTGCCTATTATCTGCTGCAGACACTGGAGATTGCGGGGATGATCGCACTAGCGATTTTTATTGTGGATGCCATTTTCCGGGTCCACATCCCCTTGTCAAGGCGGAATAGTTAAGATATAATAGAAAAGATGACGTAAATAGAAAATGGAGAAGATAAAGATGAGTAAAGTAAGAACAAGATTTGCACCAAGTCCGACAGGACGGATGCATGTAGGAAATCTGCGTACAGCATTATATGCATATTTGATCGCAAAACACGAGGGTGGAGACTTTATCCTCAGAATTGAAGATACAGACCAGGAGAGATTTATGGAAGGAGCACTGGACATCATATACCGTACTCTGGAAAAGACAGGTCTCATCCACGATGAAGGACCGGACAAGGATGGTGGATACGGTCCGTATGTGCAGAGCGAGAGAAATGCTTCCGGAGTGTATTTGAAGTATGCAAAGCAGCTGGTAGAGCAGGGCGACGCGTATTACTGCTTCTGTGATAAAGCACGCCTGGATTCCCTGAAGACTTCTGTTTCTGAAGATGGGACAGATATCGTTGTGTATGACAAGCACTGTCTGGGACTGAGCAAAGAAGAGGTAGAGGCCAATCTGGCAGCAGGAAAACCTTGGGTGATCCGTCTGAACGTACCGAATGAGGGAACAACCACATTCCACGATGAGATTTACGGGGATATCACGGTTCCGAATGCAGAGCTGGATGATATGATTCTGATCAAATCCGATGGATTCCCGACTTACAATTTTGCGAACGTGATCGATGACCATCTGATGGGAATCACACACGTTGTCCGCGGAAATGAATATCTTTCCTCTGCACCGAAATACAACCGTCTGTATGAGGCATTTGGATGGGAGATTCCGGTTTATGTACACTGTCCGCTGATCACGGATGAGAACCACAAAAAACTGAGTAAACGCTGCGGACATTCTTCCTATGAAGATCTGATCGAGCAGGGATTCCTTTCAGAAGCAGTGGTCAACTATGTGGCACTTCTTGGATGGAGCCCGTCGGACAACCGCGAGATCTTTTCGCTGGAAGATCTGGTAGAGGCATTTGATTACCGCCATATGAGCAAGTCACCGGCTGTATTCGATCCGGTAAAACTCAAATGGATGAACGGGGAATACATGAAAGCCATGGAGGAAGACAAGTTTTATGAGATGGCAGAGCCGTATCTGAAAGAAGTCATCACAAAAGACTATGATCTGAAGAAGATCGCGAAGATGGTGAAGACCAGAATTGAAATCTTCCCTGATATTAAAGATCAGATCGATTTCTTTGAAGAGCTGCCTGAGTATGACAAGATCGGAAGAGCGTCGTGTAGGGAAAGAGTGTA
>OIUZ01000223.1_pt1 | contig 11357 bp, 10 predicted proteins | sample 1587181 | NCBI WGS metagenome assembly OIUZ01 (sample SAMN02675046, study PRJEB24791) | human gut metagenome, SKBSTL021 | isolation source: stool | host: Homo sapiens | place: USA | reverse complement strand
GGTTTGTTTGAGGGGAAACATGATGATCGCAGGACATGTTGTAAACTATGTTATATGAATGCTTTGTGTATGAAAACATTCGAATCTGTTTTCCTTACATTGTGACTGTTGCATAAGACTTAATGGATTTCGTATTCTAGACTGTCCCTCGTGAATTTACTAGACATTATAAAAAAATCCCTTACAATAAAGGTTGAATAGCTGGGAGGATTTATATGAACATAAAAGCAGTATTTTTTGACATTGACGGTACCTTTTACGACCATACGACCAATCGTGTGCTGCCATCCACAAAGGAAGCAGTACGAAAGCTGAAGGAACAGGGCATCAAGATCGCCCTATGCAGTGGAAGACCCCTGCAGCTGGCAGCTGAATTACCGGTATTCGATGAATTCTGCTGGGATGGATTCATCGGTGGGAGCGGTATTAGTGTGTATGATGAAAACAGAGAGCTGATTTGGGAAAATGCATTTACAGAAGACCAGCTGAAAAAGCTGTTTGCGATCGCAGAGAAGCACGAGCTCCCCTTGTATGTGAATGGGGAGAAAACCTTTCTGACAAGACCACTGCCTGCCAAGAAAGAATTTGTTCTGGATCTGTTTCATTTGGGCGTACCGGAAATACGAAGCTGGAATCATGAACGCGTGGATGTGCTGAGCATTTTTGAAAACCGTGATTATGACTTCCGTATGTTTCAAACGGTGGAAAACATCAGAATGCAGCCGTCCTGTGACTACATCATGGATATTTTGAAAAAAGATACCTGCAAGGCGACCGGCATCAAACAGCTGATGGCTTACTGGGGGCTGGAAAATGAAGCATATATGGCGTTTGGTGACAGTATGAATGACTGTGAAATGCTGCAGGAGGCTGCCGTTGGTGTTGCCATGGGGAATGCCATGGATGCCGTAAAGGCCTATGCCGACCATATCTGCGGCAGCAGCGATACACCTGCTATCCATGACACCCTGCAGGCTTACGGACTCATTCACTAAAACAGGAGGCACAGGCTATGAAAATAAACGCTGTATTTTTTGATATCGACGGTACATTTTTCGATCATGTGAGCGGTATGGTGCTTCCGGAAACACTGACAGCCGTAAAAAAGCTAAGAGAAAACGGCTATAAGGTCTGTTTGTGCAGCGGCCGTGCCAAGGAAATGGCAGAGCAGCTGGGTGTTTTACAAATGACTGCATGGGATGGTTATGTCGGCGGTGCCGGAGTAAGTGTCTACAACGAACGTATGGAGCTGATCAGCGAGCATGCCTTTACCAGAGAACAGACGGCACGTATATTTGAGCTTGGCAGGCAGTATGATATCTGTATTCAGTCGCATGGAACGTATGAATTCATGACGAAGCCGCTGAATCCGTATGCCCGGCAAACCTTTGCGGAATTTCACTGCGAGGTTCCCGAGGTACGGGACTGGCACGATGAGCCTCTGGTCGCCATCAGCGCATATGAGAAAAAAGGCTTTGACTGGAGTATGTTTGATGATATTGAAGGTATTGAGCTGCAGCATCCCAATGACACCTGCGTAGATTTCATGCAATGCGGCATCAATAAAGCGACCGGGATTCGGGAGCTGATGGATTTCTGGGGTTTTCCACATGATTCCTACATGGCGTTCGGTGATTCTTTGAACGATATGGAAATGATACAGGAGGCAGCGTATGGAATTGTTATGGGAAATGGAAAGGATGCCTTGAAGCCGTATGCTGATCTGGTCATCGGTCCCAGCAATGAGCCGGGAATTTATCATACCCTCAAGGAGCTGCACATGATTGATTAGGATGAGGGAACTGTATTTTCAATTCTACAATACGGATAGAAAATCTGTATTCAAAGACAATATATGAAGAAAATCAGAGCTGTCAATGAAGGCTCTGATTTTTGTTTTTTATCAAAGAGAGAAACATCTGTTACAGGGTCTGCATATACGTGGTAAAACCAAGGATCAGCACATTGAAGAATCCATGGAGTATAGCAATCGTGTAAATAGAGAAATGATCCGGCAGCTTGATAATAAGTGCTGTAAACACTCCTCCCATCAGGAAGCTGGTAATCAGCTGCAGCATGGAGAACACTTCAGAGCCTATATGTGCAAGTGAGAACAGCAGAGCACACAGAATGATTACCAGTGCCTCGGATGAAATATATGTCTGCAGAATCCATCGTATAAACCCTCTGTACAACAATTCTTCTGTAACCCCTATGCATAGTATCTGATATACCATAAACTGCAGGAATGGCATAGTTTCCTGATACACCCATGTATACGTAACAAAAGGCAGTGAACACAGAAAAAGAATGCCAAAAAGTAAAATCGCAGCTTCTATTTGTTTCCTGATCCCTGCTACGGTGATTTTATCAGCCTGAAACGGATACCCGCACAAGAAACATACGCCAAGTAAAATGCTTAAATCCACAATGCCTTCCAGAAAGGATAACGGGATGTTTATAAACGTGTGAAGACCTGAAAACAGACTGTCATGTAAGGATGCAGGTATAAAAAAGAACCAGGCTCCTATGACGATACAACCACAGAGCGTTTTATAATTCAAATGTATTATCTGCCACATATACACCTACTCCTATTCATAAGCTGTACATACACACAGCATTGAATGCATAGCAATAACCTTCCAGACACTCAGCCTTTTTGAATGCAGTTCTTCATTTAGTGCCTGTTTCTGAAAAAGCCTGCAGAGAACTTGTTGTTCTAATTATTGCATAATGCCCTACTCCTATAAATTGTTTTCAGGTATGAACAGCATTTCCATGAAGCATGCATACCGCGTAAGCATAAAAACAGAATTCCTTCCGCCGGTAGTGGGAGGGAATGTTCATATGCAATCCAAATCTTGGCTATTTGCAGGATTTTCCATACGGGAATTTCATATTTGTTTCATATACCTGTGTTACTATTAAGGATAGATAGAGGAGTTGAACAGGATGGATAAACGGATACTGCTTGTAGAGGATGAAGAAGACACACGAGAGGCTGTTTCAGAATTTTTAAGCGAAGCAGGCTTTCAGGTCACCGTGGCAAAGGATGGAGAAATCGCCATGGAGCTGTTGCGTAATAATTTATATGATATGGTTGTTCTGGATATCATGCTGCCAAAGGTGAATGGCTTTGTTGTGTTAAACTGGCTTCGAAAACGGAGTCAGATTCCGGTTCTGATGCTGACGGCTATGCATGATGAATATACACAGCTTATGAGCTTTGATGAACAGGCGGATGATTACATTACGAAGCCGTTTTCCCTTCGCCTGCTTCAAAAGCGCATGGAGGCTTTATTTCGCAGAGTCCGCCCGCAGAACAGCACGGATATCTGGCAGTATCAGGATATCGAGGTGGATTTCAACGGATTCCAAGCATCAATAAAAAAAGAGCCTGTCGATTTGAAGCCGAAGGAAATTCTTCTTCTAAAGCTTTTGCTGGAGCATCCCAATCAGGTACTCACCAGGGATCAGATTCTTGACTGCCTCTGGAAGGAGGAGGCTCCTATGGACAGGGTCATTGATGTCTACATAAAAAATCTGCGGAAAAAGCTGCATCTGGACTGCATTGTAACGGTTAAGGGCATCGGCTATAAATATGAGGACCGCCTATGAAGAAAATGCGTTTATTTACAAAAACCTTCGTATATACCATGATGCTGATGAGTCTTGTCATTTTGATAGCCCATGCTTTGCTGTATGTCATGCTGCCCAGTGAATATATAAAGCAAAAAAACCGGGAAGCCGATGAACTGATTGAGGAGATGAAGACCGATCTGAACGGATTGAGCGAGGAAAAACTGCTGGAGAAGGCAAAAAGCTATCTGGAGGATTCTGAAATCAATCTGAATATTCAGCTCAAAGACAAGTCCTATATGTATACCTCCTTCACCATACTGAACACTTCCGCAAACGGACAAAAAAACGCTGCTTTGTCCATTCAGCAGAAAGATCATACCGTGGGCACAGAAAAGAAGGTTGACGAAAAGGAACAAGCCCTGTCAAGCACCTATTCTACCGGTGTTGCCCTTTCCTCAATTATCGGTCTTAAAGATAACAATACGTCTGCCTCCGTTTTACAGCGTGAGCTGAACATTACACTGAAAGACAAAAGCAGTGCCGTTCTCACAATGAATTTGAATCTGCAGTCCATTCAGGAGGCGAGTGGTGTCATGTTCAGAATACTCCCCTATACACTCGGCATCTGCATATTGATTTCTCTGCTTGCCGCATATTTGTATGCCCGTGCGCTGACACGGCCGATCCAATCCATCTGCACCTCGACGAAACAGATGGAACAGCTCCTCCCGGATGCCTGCTGCAGCGTACATACACAGGATGAAATCGGAGAGCTTGCAGGCAATATCAACCTTTTGTATCAATCCCTGCAGGATACCATACACTCCCTGGAACAGGAAATCAATCATGTATCACAGGCTGAACAGATGAAGGTGGACTTCCTGCGCTCAGCATCGCATGAGCTGAAAACACCGCTTACCAGTCTGCACGTAATTCTGGAAAATATGAGCCTGCAGGTGGGAAAATACAAAGACCATACGCCCTGGCTGTTGAAATGTCAGGGAATCGTCGAACGGCTTTCCGACATGATTCATGATATACTGGATGCATCCGCCATGGAGGGCATCCCCCATGAGGAAGCGGTGGAGCCCTATGCCTGCATCCCCTGGCTGTCTGCCATTCTGGAGCCCTATATCCGGATCGCAAAAGCAAAGGGAATCCGTGTGATTTATGAGCCGGAATGCACGCGAATGCTTCACAAGAATCCAAAACAGCTGGGTAAAGCGATTTCCAATATACTCTCAAATGCGGTTTCCTATACCGATCCGGGCAGCTGCATTCACATATACTTTCAAAAGGATACACTGCTTGTGGACAATGCCTGCATGCCCATACCGCAGGAACACCTGATCCATATCATGGAAGCCTTTTACCGTCCGGATTTCTCACGTACAAAGCAAACCGGAGGAAACGGCCTCGGTCTGTATTTTGTAGCCCAAATTCTACAGCAGCTAAAGATACCCTATGAGTTTATTCCCTATGAAAACGGCATGCGTTTTCTAATGGATCTGAAAGAAGCCTAGCGCTTCTTTTTATTTTCTCCTTTCACACTGTATCCGCTCTGCCGCCAGTGATCCAAAGCCCTGCGGGCTATCTTTTACTGCTTCTTCCGCTTTCTTCCGATATGCAGGACCGGCACCCCTGCGCTCATGCAGTAGAGTTCATAAACAACCGCATTTCATTTCACACCGTATTTATATACGCATGATAAGGTATGTGCAGGAAACAAAAGAGGAGGTTTCTATATGAGCTTATTTGAACGAGCATGGCTTTATATAACAAGAAAACGCGGAAAGACGTTGATTATGTTTTGCATTCTATTCGCGATGGCAAGCGGAATTCTCAGTGGAATATCCATTAAAAAGGCCGCACAGGCAGCTATGCAGCAGGCACGCGAATCGGTAGGCGGAAGCTTTACGATGAATCTGAATTATGATGAAAGCAATCCGAATGTAAAACGTGAGGAGACCAGCAATGCATTCGGCTCCGGTGTACGGCTGGAGAATACGGGATCTCCGTTAACAGAGAAAATCGCAAATCAGTTAAAAGAAATCAAGGGTGTGAAAGCAGTAAACGGCAATGCAGTCGCCATGCTGGAGGATAATGGACTAAAGGCAATAAAGCCGCAGAAGGACAATGATTTTTCCATTTCCGTATCCGGTGAAGGGACTGCTGCTCTGCCGAATTTCCAGCTGGGTATCAATATGGATTCAACACTGGATGCGATGTTTCAGAATAAACGAATTAAGCTGGTGGAGGGACGTCATATTCAGTCGGGTGATAAACGCAAGCTGCTGATGCACAAGGCGCTTGCGGAAAAGAATAAACTGAAGCTTGGTGATAAGGTGCCCTTGAAGCTGCGCGAGCGTGACCGCAATGAAAAGGGACTCCCTGACAAGGCCGTAGAGGCGGAGATTGTCGGATTTTTTGAAACCACTGCGGCTGAACAGAATCCCATTTCCTTCATGATGCCGGAAAACAACCTAATTACCGATACGGAAACCGGCAGACTGCTGCTCGGGACAAAACAAATTGAGTTTGAATCCATCTACTGTCTTGTAAAGGATCCGAAGCAGATTGATGAGGTAGTCAACCGGGTGAAGGCTCTTGATCTGGACTGGGATCAGTATCTACTGGATACCAATGACGAGCAATATCAGCAGATTGCCGGATCAATCGAACATCTGGATGAGATGGTCACCCTGATTCTATCCGCGGTATTTATCATTTCCTGCGTGATACTGACACTGATTCTCTCACTCTGGATCAAGGGAAGAATTTACGAAACCGGTGTTTTGTTGTCCCTGGGTATCTCCAAAACAGGCATTGTCCTGCAATACATCTGTGAACTTATGATCATTGCCGTACTTGCATTTGGTCTGTCCTTCCTCTCAGGCAAGGCGATTTCACAATCGCTGAGTGAACGGATGATGGCACAGATTCAGAAGCAGCAGGAGAATAGCCAGTCTGCCAACAGCATATCGATCACCGGAAATTCCATGCGCGCAGGACTGCATAAGGAAGCGGATGAAATCACGGAGCTTGATGTTTCCGTTGATGCGCAGGAGCTGCTGCTCGTATATATCACGGGCACCGTTATGATTGTCATATCTGTATTGCCGTCCAGTGCGGCGGTATTGCGGCTGAAACCGAAAGAAATTCTTTCCAAAATGAGTTAGGAGGACATAATATGCTGGAAATGAAAGATATTAGCTATACGTATAAGGGAAAGGGAAACCGTCAGATATTGAAGGATATCAATATGACATTTGAGGAAGGAAAATTCTATGTTATTGTCGGCACCTCCGGATCCGGGAAAACAACACTGCTTTCTCTTCTTGCAGGCCTTGATGAGCCGCAGAGCGGGCAGATACTGTATGCGGGGGAGGATATCCAGAGAAAAGGATTAAGCTATCATCGCCGACACCATGTATCCATCGTGTTTCAGAATTATAACCTGATTGACTATTTGACACCCTATGAAAACGTGTGTCTTACAAAACGCAAAGCCGATCCTGCCCTGCTTCACTCGCTGGGTCTGGCTGAGGATGAAATCCGTCGCAATGTCATGAAGCTTTCCGGGGGACAACAGCAGCGCACGGCGCTTGGACGCTCGCTGGCAAGCGATGCCCCCATCATTCTTGCAGATGAGCCGACAGGTAATCTGGACAGTGAAACAGCGGACGATATCATTCGTGTATTAAAGACGAGTGCCTCCCAGCTGAATAAATGTGTTATCGTTGTAACACACAGCAAGCGTCTGGCAAAGGCTGCGGATGTCATAGTACGACTGCGCCATGGAATGCTTTATGAAATCTGATATGGATCAGAGCTGCTTGTATCAGTTTGTACGCAGTAAAATCCGGGAGGAACTGCATATCAAGGAGCAGCATACCTATCTGGAGGAAGAGCTGTTGTGCTCCCTTACCGTCCTGGTCTATCATCTCTGTGATCTCAGCACAGATACGCTGGATATGCATATTCATAATGTCATCGTACAGCAAATGCCACTTATTCAGAAAACGCTGATGGAAAATGCACAGATTAACAGAAAGGAAGAACATTCATGAAAAACATTTCAATCAAGGCTACCTATGTGGTGTATGCCTGTTATATATTATCTGCCATTATGGTATTCTACACACTGCTCAGTATATTCAATATACACCAGTATATCCAAAGTCTGGTCGACGCGAATCAGCTGATCGTATCCCAGCAGCTGTTTAAGGTGTTCATCACCTATCTGGACAGCAGTCTGCCAAGTCTGTGTTATGCACTCATATTGCTTGCCCTTGGTTTTTTACTCCAAAAACACAATAAAAATCTGATTATCCCCTAAAACACAGTATCTATCAGCATTTTCAAGGAAACAAACACATCAATTTACTACTTATTTACTACTAACGAATGAGCCTTGATACGCAAGTTTTCCTAGATATGCAAAGATATGGTACAGCACATCAGTATTGAAACAAGAAAAAATTGAATAACTTATAGACTATGGAACGCCTAACATGACGTTCCTTTTCTATTTCCAGCCGTTCTTATTGGACGGCTATTTTATTACCCAAAATGAAAGGAGCATTAGATTTATGAAAAAGATGTTAAAACGATTGTGTACGGGCTTCTTAGCTCTTGCAACTGTCGTTACTGCTTTACCGACTACACCCGTTCATGCAGAAAGCAAGCAATACTGGACGGAGTCAAAAGAGCGTGTCGGTATCGTTGAAAAAGTAATGAATGACGGTTCGATTGGTTCTACCTTTAATGAGGGACATTTAACCGTTGAGGGCGAGGACGCATATTGTATCGACATCAACACAGCCTTTAAAAACGGCTACAAGACCAGAGGTGACGCAAGTACCCGTATGAGTGCCGACCAGATAGCTGACGTTGCGTTATCTATTGAGTATGTGAAGCAATACGGGGAAAGTCATAAAGAACTGAATTACAAACAAGTTTATCTTTTGGAACAGTTAGTAGTATGGCAGAGATTAAGTGTTCATCTTGGCTGGCAATGCGACAACGTGCGAGCTTCCTATGATGAAATTTCAAAAGCCGTACAAGATGAAGTATTCGCAGGAGCGAAAGCCTTTGTCAAAGAAAACAAAGGACGCTATGACTGTGGCGGTTATATCTATTCTGGCGAGGGTCAAGAGTTGGGACAATTCTGGGCGAAGTTAGCTGTCGGAAATGCCAAACTTCAAAAGACTTCCACCAATGCCAATATTACAGACGGCAACGGGATTTATTCAATCGCTGGTGCAACATACGGTGTGTATTCTGATAAAGACTGCACGAAACAGCTTGCCACCCTTACGACTGATACTAGCGGAAATACAGAAGCCGTTGAAGTAAGAGCCACTACAGTATATATCAAGGAACTTTCTGCACCAGCAGGATTTAAAATTGATAAAACTGTTTACAGTTTGAGTGTAGAAGCTGGAAAGACGGAAACCTTGAAAGTATCTGATACTCCAAAGGTAACAGATACCTTGATTGAGCTTTTCAAGATTGACATGGAAACACAGAAATCCAATCCACAAGGAAACGCTTCTTTAGAGGGAGCAGAGTTTACATGGAACTTCTACGCTGGCTACTACAATAAGGATAACCTTCCTGCCGAAGCAACTCGTACATGGATAACAAAGACTATCGCTGAAAAAGACAGCGACGGAGCTATCCATTACGTTAGCCGTTTAGCTGACGCTTATAAAGTATCTGGGGACAGCTTCTATATGCAGGACGGTAAAAACGTGCTTCCTTTAGGAACACTAACCGTCGAAGAAACAAAAAGTCCGTCTGGTTACTTATTAGAGGGTGCATATATGCAGGCAGACGGTAGCGAAGAACAGATAAAAGGAATGTATCTGACACAGATTACAGAGGACGGCGACCTTGCCGTATTGTCTGGAAGTAATCAGTACCATGTATCAGATAAAGTCATTCGTGGCGGTGTGAAAATCCAAAAACGAGATTTAGAAACTGGTGACACGAAAGCTCAAGGCGGTGCAACTTTGAAAGATACCACTTTTGAAATCATTTCCTTAAATGATAATACTGTCTTGGTTGAGGGCAAGCTATACAAGAAAAATGAAGTAGTAAAGACAATCTATACCGACATTGAGGGTATCGCTTCTACTTCTGCTGATTTGTTACCTTACGGAAAATTTAGGCTGTCTGAACAAAAACCGCCAGAGGGATATTTGACAGAGGGTGCAAAAGAGATTGACTTTGCAATCACAGAGAATGGAAAAATCGTAGATTTGACCGACGAGGCTCACTCTATCTATAACCAGATTAAACGTGGCGATATTGAGGGCGTAAAGATTGGAGCAGGTTCGCACAGGCGTCTTGCAGATGTTCCGTTCAGGATCACAAGCAAGACGACGGGCGAAAGTCATATTGTCGTAACTGACGATAACGGACAGTTTTCTACTGCGTCAAATTGGGCTTCCCACAAGCACAATACCAATGCAGGAAAAACAAGTGAGGACGGTGTATGGTTTGGTACTTCTGAACCAGACGACAGCAAAGGTGCATTACTTTATGATACCTATGTGATTGAGGAATTAAAGTGTGATTCCAACGCCGGATTTAAGCTGATTCCAGCTTTTGAGGTGGTCGTATCCAGAAATAAAGTGACCGTAAATTTAGGGACACTGACCGATGAATATGAAAAAGAAATCACAATCCATACCACAGCTACCGACAAGAAAACTGGCGAAAAAATGATTGTTGCCGGAAAAGACATCAAGATCGTGGACAAAGTCACACTTGATGGCTTGGAAGTTGGAACAAAATATAAATTATCCGGCTGGCAGATGTTAAAGGAAGAAAATGCCGAACTTCTGATTGACGGGAAATGTGTAGACAGTGATTACACTTTCACTGCTGACAGCGAAAAAATGGTAGTTGAAATTACTTACAGCTTTGACGGTTCAGCTCTTGGCGGTCAGAACCTTGTTACCTTTGAGGAATTGTACGATATGAGCAATCCGAAAGAGCCTGTCAAGGTTGCCGAACATAAGGACATCAACGATGATGGACAGACCGTTCTTATCACAGAACGTATCATCAAAATCCATACGACCGCTACGGACAAGAACGGCAAGAAAGAAATCGAAGCCGGAAAAGATGTAACGATTGTGGATAAAGTCACATTAGATGGGCTGGAAGTTGGAACAAAATACAAACTTTCCGGCTGGCAGATGTTAAAAGAGGAAAATGCAGAACTTCTGATTGATGGAAAGAAAGTATCCAATGATTATGAGTTTACAGCCGACAATGAAAAAATGACAGTTGAGATTGCATTTACTTTTGATGGTTCTTCTCTTGGTGGCAAGAGCCTTGTCACATTTGAGGAATTATACGATATGACCAATCCAGACGAACCAAAGAAAGTGACAGAACATAAGGACATCACAGACGATGGACAGACTGTGACAATCAAGGAAGTGCCGGAAGTCCCAGACACACCAAAGGATACCGACACGCCGGATACACCATCTACGGTTACTAAGACAAGTGACAGCCCAAAAACAGGCGACAATACCAATATCTATGCTTATCTTGCCATGCTCGGTCTTTCCTGCGTAGGGCTTGGCGGTATGCTTTACTTCAAACGCCGTAAAAAGAAATCATAAGGCGGTAATGTAGCGGTTGGTAGAGCGTTCAAGGTCGCCACCCTTTTTGCAACTTCACGCTCCCGTGAAGCTTTGATTTATGGGAGCGTGAAGTCCACTAAGGGCGTGGGGAGTGTAAGATCGGAA
>OIUZ01000149.1_pt1 | contig 15220 bp, 16 predicted proteins | sample 1587181 | NCBI WGS metagenome assembly OIUZ01 (sample SAMN02675046, study PRJEB24791) | human gut metagenome, SKBSTL021 | isolation source: stool | host: Homo sapiens | place: USA | reverse complement strand
GAAGAAGTTACTAGTGGTACCATCACTGTTGATGGTTTTGATCTAACCGACAAAAACACTAATGTAGACTTAGTTCGTGAAAATATCGGAATGGTTTTCCAGCACTTCAACCTCTTCCCGAACATGAATGTTTTACAAAACATTACATTAGCTCCGGTAGAACTGGGGAAAATGAGTAAGGACGAAGCGAAGAAGGCAGCAATGCATTATTTAGACATTGTTGGATTAAGTGAAAAGGCTGATGCCAACCCAACTAAGCTATCCGGTGGTCAACAACAACGGGTGGCGATTGCTCGAGCATTGGCGATGAAGCCTGACGTAATGCTGTTCGATGAACCAACAAGTGCCCTTGACCCAGAAATGGTTGGGGATGTACTTGAAGTTATGAAGCGGTTGGCTAAAGAAGGGATGACGATGATTGTCGTTACCCACGAAATGGGCTTCGCTAAGCAAGTTGCCGATCGCGTTGTCTTCTTCCATGACGGCGACATTCGTGAGCAAGGAACACCCGACCAAATCTTCGACCACCCTCAACATCCCGACACCAAGAGTTTCTTGGATAAGGTGCTGAATGTCTGAGTGAGTGTGAGCCGTGACGGATTAGTAACTGAGCACTAAGGAATCCCGGACGATGATTAGTAATAATCAAGTCCGGGATATTTAGGCGGAAGTTGCGGTCACGGCGAACACGTTATGACTGTATAGCAGTAGGACGACTATGCTAGCTCTAGCAAGTCTCTGGCGAACACGTTACGACTATGCAGCAGTAGAACCTTTTTTAAAAAAACAACTAATTTTAAAAAAACAACTAAAATCCTAATATTATCGTTATGAGTAGGCTTTCAAAATCCGAAAGATTACAGGAAAATCCAAAATATTGTTTGACATTAGGCGTAAAATCATTATAATTATGAGTAATCTTTAATGTTAGTGAACAGAGATTCCGATGTTAGCTGAAATTCGGGACTAACAAAATGGCATGTACGTTTGAATTGGGTGGTTCCTTTATCAACTGAGAGGTAGTTCATTAATTTGAGCTATAAAGATGGGTGGAACCGCGTTAAAAGGACGTCCCTGGTATAAAAACCAGGGGCGCCCTTTTTGTAAAAGCGATATATGCAAAAGATAGAAGTTAAATTTTAAGGAGGCAGATTATGGACGAACAGCAACAACAGAAGTTAAAGCGCTCATTAAAGAGTCGACACGTAACGATGATTGCCATTGGAGGTGCAATTGGTACTGGACTATTCCTTGGTTCAGGGAAGGCAATTCAACAAGCCGGACCAGCGATTATCCTTTCGTACCTAATCGTCGGTATCTTTTGCTTCTTTATGATGCGTGCGTTAGGGGAACTAATCCTCGCTGATACTTCTAAGCACTCGTTTATTGATTCAGTTAAAGAATACCTTGGTGACCGAATGGAATTCGTTGCCGGATGGATGTATTGGGCATGTTGGTTAACATTAGCAATGGCTGACTTAACCGCAACGGGAATTTACTTGAAATACTGGTTCCCGTCAATGCCTCAGTGGGTTGGTCCGCTGTCAATCGTTGTTCTTTTGATGTTGGTTAACATGGTGAATGTTGGTTTATTTGGGGAACTAGAAAGTTGGTTCTCAATGATTAAGGTGTTGGCAATTATTGTCCTGATTGTGATTGGTGCGGTAATGCTCCTGATGCATAGTCATATCGACAATCGAACAGTGGAACTAAGCAACCTTGTTAATCATGGTGGCTTCTTCCCAACCGGACCGATGGGCTTTTTGATGTCATTCCAAATGGTTGTCTTTGCCTTTGTTGGAATTGAAATGGTTGGTTTGACTGCCGGTGAAACGAAGAATCCGCAAAAGGATATTCCAAAGGCAATCAACACTTTGCCGGTACGGATTGGTTTGTTCTACATCGGTTCAATGATTGCAATGATGGTAATTTACCCATGGATACAAATCAAGACTACTTCTAGTCCGTTTGTTCAGGTGTTCGCGGCAATCGGTATTCCAGGTGCGGCCGGAATCATTAACTTTGTGGTATTGACTGCCGCAATGTCCGCAACTAATAGTGCAATCTTTAGTACAAGTCGGTCACTGTACTCGCTTGCTCAGAGCGGAAATGCACCAAAGCGGTTTGGTGAGTTGAGCGCCAAAGCAGTTCCTAATCATGCATTGACTTTCTCGTCATTGATTCTCTTCATTACCGTAATTTTGAACTACATTATGCCGGCTGGAATCTTTGATGTGATTGCCGGGATTTCCACAATTACCTTTATCTTTACGTGGATCATTATTTTAGCAGCACATATTAAGTACCGGCAAAGAAATCCAAAAGGGGTTAGCTACTTCAAAATGCCAGGTTTCCCCGTTACTAGTTGGTTAACGATTATTTTCTTTCTTGCCGTCTTGGTAATATTACTCTTCATCGATTCAACACGAATTCCGTTGATCTTATCAGTAATCATCTTTGCCCTATTAGCTTGGGGATATGGGTTGAAGAAATAGAGTGCGAGTCGTGACGGATTAGCAACCGAGCACTAGAAAATCCCGGACGATGATTGTTTACAATCAAGGACGGGATAGCTAGGCGGAGGTTGCGGTCACGACGAGCACGTTTTTACTGTGTCGCTTAGAACGTAAAAACTCTTTAACTATACTGCATCAAAAAAAGGCCAGAAAATTTTCTGGCCTTTTTCCGATCCTAAGCGGGCAAAAATGAATTATTATTCATGAGTATTAGGACAAATTTTCTGAATATGTTTGATTAATAAAAGTGCTTTCATCCTTGACATGAAGCGGTTAAATTGATCTTTGCAAGTGGAGAATATATACTAAAGGTGTGAAGGGATATTAAGTGATTTCATCGAACATCTTCTCATAATAAACTACTTTGAAAGTATGTTGATATTAATCTGTAAAAAGTTAACAAAGACACACCCCACTCCACATGAAAACAATTTAGTTTCCTTGAAAAGCATGTTTAGCTAATTACTTAATTAGAAGGCCATATCTACAGAGCCCTTACGATAATAATCTCAGTTTAGTTCTCCCATTTTGAAGAACTGCAGAATACAATCTAACGGATCTTGATAACAAACAGTGTCACTTAATTATCCCTTCAGCGGAAGCACGGAGACTTTAATTAGTCTCCGCTTTTAATTTTAAATGGTGAATTCGTTTTCAATGATTAAAGGTATGGGTCTGATGTTAAAATTAAAAACAAATTAGAAAATGATTAGAAAAACTATTGATTTCGTTAGCGTCTCCATGTAGAATCAACAACATCAAAAATATTTAAGGAGGCGTTAATGATGGAAAATACTCAAGTTAATGCGCGACAAGCAAATGCAACTTATGCCAATTCGTCAGTAGTGAAAGAGGCGGCTTACCGAATTTTTGCGGCGGTGGCCAATGCCATTTTAGTCATCTTGGGAGGAGGACTTTTAGTACAGACGATTGGTAACTTATCTGGTCTGCATGTATTAACTTTGGTTGGTGCAGAAGCCCAAGTCCTCTTAGCGCCTGCGATCGGAGTTGCGGTTGCCTCACAAATGAATACTAACACTTTGGTAACCTTTGCTTCGATGATCTCAGCTACTGTTGGTGCTAATGCTGTTCATTTTACTACCACAGCCGTTAAGGGAGCAACAGCTACTGGTCAGGCTGCAGTTGCCGCAGTTGGTGCACCAGTATTTACAACTGGTCAGCCTGTTTCCGCTGTTTTAGCAGCTGTAGTAGCAGTACTGGTTGGTAAATACCTCACCGGGAAGACACCACTGGATATGGTATTAGTACCATTCGGAGCCTTAGCAGTTGGAATTAGTTTTGGCTTGCTGGTTGCAGCGGTAGTAACTCCAGCATTGTTAGCTGTTTCTGCCTACATCGCTCACTCAATGCAAGTATCACCAGTACTTGGTTCAGCTGTTATCTCTGTTGTTTGGGCCTTGTTCTTAATGACACCAGCTTCTTCAGCTGCCCTAGCCGTTGCCCTAACACTTGATCCTGTTTCTTCTGCGGCTGCTTTAATCGGGACAACCGCTCAATTCGTTGCCTTTACTGCAATGTCTTGGCGACAAAACAATCTGGGAGCTAATATCGCTCAAGGATTGGTTACCCCTAAAGTTCAGTTCCCTAATATCTTGATCAACCCATACCTTTTAGTACCATCAGTTGTTTCCGCAGCGGTTTGTGCGCCACTAGCAACAGTGCTGTTTAACTTCCGCTCAATTTACACGCTTGGTGGTTTGGGATTGAATTCATTGATTGCCCCGATTGCTCACCTTTCTCGGGGATGGGATCAATTCGCAACCTACATGGCACTGGGGGTTGTTGCTCCGGCTGTGATGTCGGTGGCACTCTACTTCTTCATGAAGAAGTCCGGATTGATCGGTGATAATCAACTTCACTTGAAACTTGTTTAGTGATAAAAGAAATTCAAATTAGAACTATGTAAAATTACGATCCTAGATTAACGTTCATAATGATTGAACCCCTTGAAGACTAGACCTTAGCTAGTTTTCAGGGGGCTTTTACATGAGTATTGATTAAATCGGCTTATTTACGGGAATATTTAGTTGGACAATTCTTTTATTCTTGAGAATTGCAATTTGACGGACATAAGGGCAATTACATATTTGATAATGGAGCTTATTTAGGAGAGCTACTTCGGAATGAATATTTAGAGTATCGTTCATTCTTTGTGAAATGACTCTATAACTTTGATAAATGCAATCAAAGGAATGATGGACTAATTGATTTGTTTCAATACTTAAATTATCAACTATTCCTTTTGAAATTGCAGTTCCACCGTTAGTAAAGCTAAGCTCGTCATTATCAGTTATTTTAGTAAATGCAATAAAATCAGAGAATGGAAAGTCGCTCGTCTTTGATAGATTGGTAAAGTTAGGGTATTTATCATTTCCAGCAAAGCCGTGTTCTTCAGAATATGCGAGATCATAATAAAAATCATCTTTTATAAATGATTTCCTGCCTTTTGAATAGGCAACTAATTCATTCATTTTCCAGGTCAATCTTGCCTCTAAAACCTTATCGATCCTAATTTCGGATTTTAGGTGCTTAATTTGATTGGTTAAGACAAACTGAAAATCACTTATATGATTAGCTGATCGGAGCTTCTTTATCTGTTGTAGTGGAAATTTAAATTCTCGATATTTTAATATACGGGCTAGATTTTCTATGTCTAAATCATCGTAATAATGATATTTATTAGTAGCGTTAACTTTTCCGTGAATAATTCCAATTTTTTCATAATATCTTATAGTCTCACGACCAATCCGAAATATTTTTTGTAAATCTTTTGAAGTATACATATTCTGTACTCTCCCTTGACTTGGTGGTTGCCACCACCCTTAAACTGAGGATACACAAGTATTAAGGATGGTGAACTTATTATGAAAGAAAATGTCTTAGTTATAACTGGCGGTTTAAGCGGTATTGGTAAAGGAACTGCTTTAGAACTAGCTAAAGAAAATTTAACAATTATTATTCTTGATGTACAGGATAAAAAGCACCTGATGTAATTAAACAAGTTGAATCGCTTGGCAGTGAGTGTAAATACTTTCATTGCGATCTTAGATGATGACGATAATACTAACCAAGTATTTACGTTGCATTTCAAGCATGATCATGGTCCGGTTGCTAACAAGACTGTTACCGAAACAATCCATTATGTTGGCACGCCAACTGCACTTTCTGATCATCAAGCAAGCTTAACCTTCGTGGCAAACGATGGTAATTATCGTGACTTGGTTGATTCAAAGCTTGATCACATTAGTGGGTGGCACCTTGATGGAAAGACGACCGAAACAGGTAGCTTTGCAAGTGTCGCTAACCCACAAGTTGATGGTTACCATGTTGTTTCAGCAGTAACGAGTGATGCTCAGAATGCCCTTGACGATAACCAAGTTAAGGGATTCGACGGGATTAAGAGTGATTCTAACAATATTGAAGTTACCGTAACCTACGCAAAGAACGAACCAGTTGCGCCAACCGAACCTGTACCAGAATTGCCAAATGAACCAGCAACGTCAAGCCAAGCTGTTCAACCAACTAATTCAGTTCAGGTAACTAAGGAACAAGTTAGTCAACCTGCTGCAACGGTTAGTCCGGTTTTGTCGAAGTCGACAACTAAGGCATTACCACAAACGGGTAATGAACAAAAGGCTGGTTTAATTGGCCTAGGATTTGCTAGCCTATTAGGTGCGCTTGGGTTAGGCGCTTTGATGAAACGACATGATAGTGAGAAAAAGTTTTAACCTTAAATTAAGGGTTTAACAGAAGAAGCTCTATTCGGAAGTTTCCTGAATTTCTGAATAGGGCTTTTTGGATCATAAAGGATGTTTAAGAATTTTCTGGAGACTCTTTTTAAGCCTATAAAGAGTGATAAAATATATTGGAAGTTTATGGGGAGGTTAATCACTGTGAGCAATAACGATTCAGGAAGCAATGCCAAAGCAAAGATTTCGTTTGATATTAATAATGTCAAAAAAACAGCCGATACTGAGGATGAAGTGCCCTACAATTGTTAGACAAGAAATCTAATGATTGTGGGGCACCTTTTCTAGGGTCAAATATAAATCAGAATTGAAGGCACAGATTGTCCATGAATATCTGTCAACTTCACAAAGTACTAATGCTTTAAGTGAAAAATATCAGATTAACAGACGAGAAATAGCTAAATGGATTCAGCGATACCGCTTAAATGGAGTCGCTGCCTTTAAGCGTCGACGACATAAGCGAACCTTTACCACCGATTTCAAATTAAATGTGATAGACTACTACCAAACTCATGAGGATTCAATGACTGAAGTAGCGGCTCGTTTTGATGTTTTAACAGCACTAGTATCCAGATGGCGCTCACAATTTGAACGGGACGGGATCACAGCTTTGAAGCCTCGCCCGAAAGGTAGGCCATCCAAAATGAAATATACCAAAAAGCAAGCTCGTCAACTCGCCAATAAGAGTGAGTTAGAACGCTTAAAGGAAGAATTAGCGAAGAAAAATCAAGAACTTTATGACACCAAGCTGGAGCGTGATCTCCTAAAAAAATCGCTGTCCCTGTTCGGACCCTCAAAGCCAGGAAGAAAACCCAAATAGTGGATCAGATCAGGGACGATCAAGCAGCACAGCCCAAGAAGCAACGCTATAAGATAGGTGACCTCCTTAAAGCCATTGAGATTCCTAAGGCCACCTATCATGATGAACGGAAACGCATCGCTAATAGCCATGATAAATACAGTGAAGTGAAGAAAGTAATTCTTCAAATCGCTCAACAGTTCAAGATTCGTGGTCGTTGGACAGCGGGCTATCGTCGCATTCAAGCAGAACTGGATAAGCTTAAATTACACTTGTCGGGAGATACGATTCGGAAGTTAATGCGGGAATTAAATGTGCAAGTAAGCTTATACAATCGCTATCGAAATGGTAAATACTCATCATATCATGGTACCGTTGGTAAAGTTGCGGATAATAAATTGAAGCAAGGATTCAATGAAGTTCGGCCTTACCAGGTTATTCATACTGATGTGACGCAGGTTCGTTTAGCTAACCATCAGTGGGCTTATATCTCAGTAATGATTGACGAAGCGAGCCAAGAGATCCTGGCTTTCCAGATTAGTACCAGCCCAAATAAAGATCTGAGGATGCGCAACCAATTATCCATTCAGATCAAGGTTGGCATTATCAGTTAGCTTACTATACCCAAAAACTAGCGGATCACCAGTTTATTCAAAGCATGTCACGCAAGGGAAACTGCTTGGATAACGCACCCGTAGAAAGTTTTTTCCACTTATTTAAGACAGAATTACTGGCAGGTTTTCCACCGTGTAAAGACATGACAGAGCTAACTGAGCTTTCCCAAAAATATGTTTAGTACTTTAACAACGTCAGAACGATCTTAAAAACAAAAGGTATGACTCCGGTTGAGTACCGAAACCATACCTTAGCAGCTTAATATTTCAATTTTGTCTAACTTTTGTCTTGCACTTCAGGAAGGATCTTCAGCAAAGCGTCCCGTTTTTTTCGATTAAAAGTAGTCAAACCGATCAAGCAGGAACGGCTGAAGAAAATCCAGAAACATCCGGCAATCAAAATCCGGTTAGCCAACGACCGGTATTTGATATCCATACTGATGCTGAGCAAGAAAATGGGGGGAGATTCAGTATCAGTGTCAAGCGATTCGTTAATGAACGCTGAAGCTGCACCACAGATTAAGGTTCAAAGCAAGGTGCCAGAATCTTCTGTAGATGGTGATTTTGAGTCACAAGCAATTTCACTAACCAGTGATGACTTGAAGACAACATCTCAAGGCTTTTCGTTGGCTACTTCTCGGGATCCAGAGAGTTTAGAAACAGAAGAATCACAAAGCTCAGAAATAAATTCTGAAAATATGGGAAGCTCCCTTGATTCGTTAATGTCATTAAATCAAGAATTGTCCAAGCTTCAACAGGAATTAGATGCCAACTCGCTTTCACTAGCATCTAACAATAGTGAAATTGAAACAACAAATGTTGAACAGTCGCTAACTCGTGAAGCGTACCGTAGCTCGGTAAGTGAAGTACAAAGCGGGCAAGAAGGGACTAAGTCAGACGAATCTACGGTGGCACAATCGCAGGGAAGCCAAGTTACTCGGCCACAACCACCACGTCCGCAAAAGAATGATGAAGAAAAGGTAAAACCGCTCTTTACAACTCCTGAGGAAGATCAGAATAAAAAGAAACAGCCAAAAGTTGAATGGAACGGTCCCCAAGTACAAAGAAGGGACGAACGGCAGTCGTCACGTGCTGAAAGTCACCCTTCTTCACGGATCGAAAGCTCAGCAAACCATTTGCGGAGTGCTAGTCGCCGAACTAGTAACCATTAGTCAAAAAACAATCAGGTGTCCTTGGCAAGAGTTTCTTAGCGATGCTGGGATTTGGCCAAAAAGATGAATAATAAGTCAATAAATAGAATAGAGGCTGAGGAAAGACGTTTCGTTTTTCCTCGGCCTCTAGCTATTTATTAGTCAGGATCCTTTAGTGATTTACCACTCTTGGTATTCTTAAAGTGGTTGAATGCTAATTCAATGGCCTGGTACTCATCATCTGTTAAGGTAATGTCCATTGCCTTGGCGTTAGCGATAACTTGCTTAGCCTTTTTGGCACCGGGGATGACAACAGAGATGAGCGGATTCTTTAGGTACCAAGCTAAAATGGTTTGAGCAACGGTAGCATGATGAGCATCCGCAATATCCCGAACCTTATCAACTGCATCGAGAATGCTGCTGTATCGTGGCTCCTTGAAGTCAGCAATTTGACTTCGGATATCATCTTCAGGGAAGCTAACATCCTTAACGTATTTACCCGTTAATAGTCCCGAAGCTAATGGGAAGTACGGAACAAAGCTAATTTGATTATCGTACAGGTAATCGAGCATTCCCTCCGTCAGATGATCCTGGTGAAGGAGACTGAATTCATCTTCAACGACATCAACGTAACCATCCGCGTTAGTTTCCTTGATTTGGTCTAAGTTAAAGTTGGAAATACCAATTGCCCGGATTTTTCCTTCTTCCCGGAGCTTTTGTAGAGCACCCACGGCTTCGGCTTTTGGCGTGTCATGATCAGGAAAGTGGATGTAGTAAATATCAATGTAGTCTGTCCCTAATCGTTTAAGACTCTTGTTTACTTGGTCAGTCAAAAATTTAGGATCGTTATTGATTACTTCTTCCCCAGTAGAAAAATCATGAGCGCCCTTAGTTGCGATGACAATTTTATGACGATCGTAATCCTTAATTGCTTGACCAACTAATTCTTCTGAGTGACCAAGACCATAAACATAGGCTGTATCTAAGAGGTTGATCCCGTTATCAAGAGCAGCCTTAACTAATTTGATCCCATCTTTATCCTTGAGATCGGGGAAAAGGTTGTGCCCGCCAACCGCGTTAGTACCTAGGCCAAGTGGGTTTGCGACAACATCAGAATGACCAATTTTAACAGATTCTACCATTATATAAGCCCCTTTCAATTTACTTGTAAGCGAATACATACAACTACAATTATTATATCGTGAATTATGTTGAAAGGCGACTAGAGAACGGTGCAATTGCGTCAGTTTAAGAAAAATTATAGAATAGGGATCCTTGGCGGGGGCGAGAGGCTGACAGTAAAATGTTGGCCTTTTTTCTTTGGGTAGAGTTGATGGATGTGGTGAACGAGGAACTACTGCGGCTGAGCTGAAACGTGTTCAGCCTAGGCAACTGAGCTGAAATGTGTTCGCCGTGACCGCAACTTCCGCCTAGCTATCCCGTCCTTGATTGTAAAACAATCATCGTCCGGGATTTTCTAGTGCTCAGTTGCTAGTTCGTCACGGCTCACACTCTATTTTCCCCTTGAAAAAACCCGGTAATTAAGTTACAGTAGTAAAAGACGTGAAACAAAATTGTTTCACGAAAGGAGAAGTTAAAATGAATCCAGAACAATTTCAGCAGGCGCTTGCGGAACGGGGAATTACCCTTAGCGATGCGCAAATGAAGCAGTTTGCTGAGTATTACGACTTACTAGTCGCAACTAACGAGCATGTTAACTTAACACGAATTACCGAGAAAAAGGAAGTTTACCTTAAGCACTTTTTTGATTCTATTAGCGGAGCGTTTGCAGAGCCAAAGTTAATGACTGATGAATTAACGCTTTGTGACATTGGCGCTGGCGCGGGGTTCCCATCAATCCCACTAAAGATTGCGTTTCCACAGCTAAAGGTTACGATTGTGGATTCACTAAATAAACGGATTATCTTTTTACAAGAGTTAGTAGATCAGCTAGGCTTGTCTGACGTCACCCTTGTTCATGATCGAGCTGAGACTTTTAGTGCCAAAAAAAGCGATCATCGTGAGCAATACGATATTGTTACAGCTCGGGCGGTTGCGCGGTTAGCAGTTCTGAGTGAATTATGCCTACCAGCAGCAAAAGTTGGCGGTGAATTTATTGCTTATAAGGCAAGTGCTGTTCCAGAAGAAATTCAGCAGGGTGGAACAGCAATTAAGAAGCTTGGAGGACAAATCCGGAAGACAGTTAAACTAGAACTGCCGGGAACTGATGAAGAACGAAACATTGTCGTTATTGATAAGGTTGCAGCGACCCCCAAAAAGTTTCCGCGACGTCCTGGATTGCCAAATAAGAAACCAATTCAATAAAAGTTAGGGAGAGAGAATATGGCGTTTTCATTATTCGGTATCGGTAAAGATCACTCTGGCGATACAAAGAATAAGGTTATTGAGATTAAGGTTGATCAAATTATTCCAAACCGGTATCAGCCACGGAAGGTCTTTGATCAAGATGCAATTCGTGAATTAGCACAAACAATTGACGAACACGGTTTACTACAGCCAATCGTTGTTCGTGAATATGAATCAGCAAAGTATGAAATTATTGCCGGTGAACGGCGGTACCGTGCTGTGAAATTGTTAAACTGGGATACTGTTCCAGCAATTGTTGAGAAGATGAGCGATAAAGAAACCGCCTCATTAGCGTTGATTGAAAATCTTCAGCGATCACAATTAAGTTCCGTTGAAGAAGCTCAGGCTTACCGTCAGCTAATGGACTTGAACCACTTGACTCAAGCAGCGTTGGCAAAGGGGATGGGAAAGAGTCAATCCTTTGTTGCTAACAAGCTTCGTTTACTGAAGCTGATTAAGCCGGTTCAAACAGCAATCCTCGATCATCGGATTTCTGAACGGCATGGTCGGGCGATGCTGGATCTGGATGAAAAACAACAACGAGAAATGTTAATGCGGGTCGTTAATGAACGGTTGACAGTTCGCCAGACTGAAGATGAAGTTGCCCGGACTCTTGGCCGACCATTACCGTCAGAACTAGCTAAGCAACGGGCTGAAAAGAAACGGCAAGAATTAGCTGATCTTGAAGGAATGCCAGCTGAGGAACCAACCACTGAAGAGACCGTTGAAAGCTCAAAGCAGGCACAACCAAAGAAAAAGAAGACTAGTAAACGGCGAAAGAAGAGTGCTACTAGTAAGCAGTCTGCGAAGGCTATCGATGCTCGGTTGGCTTTGAACACTATCAAAAAATCAATTAAACTAGCCACTGATAATGGCTTTACTATTACGACTCACGAAAAAGATGATGATGATACTTACCAATTAGTTATTGAAATTCCGAAGAAACAGTAGGAGGCAGAAAAATGGGGTATGTTATTGCATTAGCCAACCAAAAAGGCGGCGTTGGTAAGACGACAACAAGCGTTAACCTAGGAGCTTGTTTGGCAGACGCCGGTAAAAAAGTCCTCCTGATTGATCTTGATCCTCAGGGAAACGCCACAAGCGGTTTGGGGATTGATAAGAAAGATATTGATGAGAGCGTTTATGACGTTTTAATCAATGATGTTGATCTGAAAGATGTGATCTTGCCATCAAGTCATCAGGGCTTAGATATTGTTCCAACTACAATCGCCCTTTCTGGTGCGGAAGTTGAATTAACTAACCTGATGGCTCGGGAAACCCGGCTGAAGGATGCTTTCGGTGATGTTAAGGATGAATATGATTATATTTTGATTGATTGCCCGCCTTCCCTTGGTTTGTTGACGATTAACGCTTTTACTGCTTGTGATTCGATTCTAATCCCGGTTCAGAGCGAATACTACGCGCTTGAAGGGTTAAGTCAGTTGCTAAATACCATCAAGCTGGTTCGCAAACACTTCAATTCTGCATTGAAGATTGAAGGAGTGTTGCTAACAATGTACGATAAGCGGACAAACTTGGGTCAGCAGGTTAATGCGGAAGTCAAGAAGTACTTCGGTGACCAGGTCTACGAAACGATCATTCCACGAAATGTTCGTTTATCCGAAGCACCGAGTCATGGACAAGCGATCGTTGATTACGACAAACGATCAACAGGGGCGAAAGTTTACCAACAATTAGCAAAGGAAGTGTTAGCTCGTCATGGCGAAAAATAAACAAAGCGGACTAGGACGCGGGATTGAAGCGCTCTTCGAAGAAAATGATTTTAATGAGATTAATGATAACGAAACGGTCCAAGATGTTAAACTATCACTGATTCGTCCTAACCCATACCAGCCGCGACGGACGTTTGATCAAAAGGCACTCCGGGAGTTGGCATCCTCGATTCAGGAATCAGGAGTATTTCAGCCAATCATTCTTCGTCAGCCAGATCCAAAGTTAAAGCGGTATGAGTTAATCGCTGGTGAACGGCGCTTCCGAGCATCTAAACTTGCTAAACAAACCACGATTCCAGCCATCATTCGAACTATGAGTGATGAAAAGATGATGGAAGTTGCTGTCTTGGAAAATCTTCAGCGAGAAGACTTAACACCGTTGGAAGAGGCACAAGCTTACCAGACATTAATGGATAAGCTGTCCCTTACTCAAGCTCAGGTTGCGGAACGACTAGGGAAGAGTCGTCCGTACATTGCTAATTACCTGCGTTTGCTGGGCTTGCCGAATGAGATTAAGGAATTAGTTTCTGCCGGGAAGCTATCAATGGGTCAAGCACGAACGTTATTAGGTTTGAAAGATCGCAAGCAATTGGTTAAACTTGCTAAGCAGGCAGTTGAAAAGAATTTAACTGTCCGGCAGCTTGAAGAATTAGTTGCCCAAATGAACGGGACAGCTGAAAAGAAACGGGCAAAGCGTCGTCAACGAAAGCCAGCCTATGTTCGTGAGGCAGAATCCCAGTTGCAAAGTAAATTTGGGATAAAGGTTGCGGTGGCGCCAAGTCGGAAGAAGAATGCCGGGAAAATTGAGATTCCGTACACTTCCGCTGACGACTTTAACCGGATTTTAGAAGTGTTAAACATTTCGTTAGATTAAGGAGGATGATCACTGATGGCAGCATATGATAAGGGCGATATTGTGATGATGAAGAAGCAACATCCGTGTGGTACCAATCGGTGGTTAATCACACGTGTCGGTGCGGATATTAAAATTCAATGCACTGGTTGCGGCCACATTGTGATGATGACACGGCAAAAGTTTGATAAGGGCTTTAAGAAGGTCCTGGAAAAAGCCGCTAAGTCTGAAGATTAGAAATAAAAATTAAATTGAAAAGGAAAGTGAACAACTTATGTCATTAACTGCAGGGATTGTTGGATTACCAAACGTTGGTAAGTCAACACTATTCAACGCGATTACTAAAGCAGGAGCCGAAATGGCTAATTATCCATTTGCCACGATTGATCCGAACGTGGGGATGGTTGAAGTTCCAGATAGTCGTCTTCAACGAATTGATGAAATTATTCCAGCCAAGAAGATCGTCCCAACAACGTTTGAATTTACTGATATTGCCGGGATCGTTAAGGGTGCCAGCAAGGGTGAAGGACTTGGTAATAAGTTCTTGGAAAACATTCGGCAAACCGATGCGATTGTTCACGTTGTCCGGGCCTTCGATGATAATGACATTACTAGTGTTACCGGGAAGGTTGACCCGATCGATGATATTGATACTATTAACCTGGAATTAGTAATGGCTGACCTAGATGCCGTTAACAAGCGTCTCTCTAAGGTTCAACGAGCTGCTAAGGGTCGTGATAAGGATGCCTTGGCTGAATTAGATGTTCTTAACAAGATCAAGCCGGTTCTTGAAGACGGAAAGAGTGTTCGGTCAATTGACTTTAATGATGACGAAAAGAAGATCGTTAAGGGACTTTTCTTGCTAACCAGTAAGCCAGTTCTTTATGTTACCAACATCTCTGAAGATGACATGGCAGATCCAGATGCTAACAAGTACATGGATCAAATTAAGGAACATGTTAAGGGCGATGGTGAAGTAATTGGGGTTGCTGCCGCTGCCGAAGAACAAATTGCTGAAATGGACGAAGCAGACAAGGCTGACTTTCTTGAAATGGAAGGCGTTAAGGAACCTGGATTGAACCGGTTGATTCGTGCTGCCTACAAGCTTTTAGGCCTCGAAACCTTCTTTACTGCTGGTGGCCCTGAAACTCGTGCCTGGACTTTCAAGAAGGGTACCAAGGCACCACAAGCAGCCGGAATCATCCACTCCGACTTCGAACGGGGCTTTATCCGTGCCGAAGTGATGAGCTTTGACGATCTCGACAAGTTAGGATCCGAAGCCGCCGTTAAAGAAGCCGGTAAACTCCGCCTCGAAGGAAAAGATTACGTCATGCAAGACGGCGACATTGTGGAATTTAGGTTCAATGTCTAGAGTGCGAGCCGTGACGGACTAGCAATCGAGTACTAAGGAATCCCG
>OIUZ01000110.1_pt1 | contig 17676 bp, 9 predicted proteins | sample 1587181 | NCBI WGS metagenome assembly OIUZ01 (sample SAMN02675046, study PRJEB24791) | human gut metagenome, SKBSTL021 | isolation source: stool | host: Homo sapiens | place: USA | reverse complement strand
GGTCTGACTCTGCATGGAATTTGTATTCTGCCTGAGCGCCTTCTACTGGTGTCAGAACTTCTTCGCCATCTGCTTCTGTCACTTCCAGCCACTGGGCAAATTCATATCCGGCCTTCGGCTCTGCTTTCACCGTGATCTCAGTTCCCTCTTTGTAGATGTTTCCTTCATTTGCAGGATCCATTGTGACCGTTCCCATCTGCGGATCCGGTGACTCTACATAGATCAGGTAGGAATGCTCTACTTCTTTAAAGTTTGCATTCAGTTCCATATTTTCCTGGATCTGGAATACGTACGGATTCTCCTTGCTGACAATCTCCTGGGTTCCTTTCTTTGTGAATCCTACGAATTCATAATCCTCGGATGCCGGCACTGCACTCACCTTGATCTCGGTTCCTGCCTCGTAGGTATCCTGCTGCGGTTCTACTGCCACGCTTCCCATCTTCTCATCATTTGCTGCAACAGAGAATGTATATTTTTCTGCAGGGATCTTTTCAAAGTTTGCAGTCAGATCCAGATCCTTTGTCACCTCAAATACATATGGATTGGACTCACTGATCACGTTTCCTTCTGCATCGGTCCAGTTTACAAAACGGAATCCTTCGTTTGCCACTGCGATAACTTCTGCTTTTTCTCCTTTTTTGTAGCTTCCGTCTGCTGAATCAATGGTTACAGTTCCCATACTGTTGTCATTGGCTTTGATTGTTACGTGGAATGTCTCCTCCTGATATACAAATTCAAACTGATTTAACTTTTCTAGAATTTCAGCCACTTCTTCAGGTGTCGCATTCTCGTTATCCAAAGTAACTTTTGCCTGTTCTTTAAGTTCTATAAATTCTTTCCAGGATGTATCTGTCACCTGTCCTTGTGTCATATCTCTAATTTCATCATATTTTTTCTGAAGTTCTGTCTTATCTGCACGCAAGCCCTGAATGCGCTGTTTCAAAACAGCTATCATGTTATCTACTGTTTCCTGTGTGCAAGTACCATTCAACAATTTTTCGGCTTCCTGAATACCTTCCTGCAATGCTTTAAAACTCTCTTTTGTGTATCCATCCTCTGAAATTTCTTTTGCTATTTGAAGCAGTTCTTTCAATGCATCGGTATCTACCGTAACATTTTGAAGATTTTCTCTCGCTGTCTTTACTTCTACCGCCTTATCGTTCATCTCAGAAGTACACGTTTCCTCATCTGCCTTTTTCAAAAGCACTGTTGCACTTTCAAGGACTGCCTGGAGCTTCTCCCAGCTTTCCTTTGTATAATCTTCAGAATTTAATTTTTCACAAATCTGAATTTCTCTTTGCAATTTACTCCTGTCTACTGATTCTTTCTTTTCCTTACGAACTGTAAGCGCTCCAACTTCAACCCATCCTCTTTTTTCCTGCGCCTGTGAACTTTTTCCAACACGCTCAAACTGAATTGTATAAGTTCCCTCTTCAAATTCTTCATTCATAAGTTCTGCGCTTTCTTCTCGTTCTGGCGCGTAAGTATCAATTTCCTTTTGATAAATCTGTCTGTCAGATGAATCCAAAATTGTTACCCTTATGACTCCATGATCATTTCCTTTTACAGTCGCAACACGGATGGAATGTCCCGTAAACTTACCGATCAATGCTCCTGCATTCTCATCTTCCGTTGCTTTAAAGCTTCCTGCCTGGATCCATTTTTCACTTCCCTGTAAATCTGTGGAAGGAATCTGTATCTCTTCAAATCCTCCCTGTTCCAAATTATTCAATACATCTTTCAGCTTCTGTACCATTCTATCGACTGCAGGTTGTTTTACATTTTTATCTTCCATCATTTCTTTTGCTTCTCTCAGAACCTTTTTCAGCTGATAGAGAGAGTCATTTGTGTATTCACCACCCAGTGCTTCTTCACCCTTAACGATGAGTGCTTCCAATGCAGTTTTATCTGTTTCTCCAAATCCAAGTCGATTATATCTGTTCAAAAGAAATTCAGTTCTGGAATCTATGACATCCTGTGTGGCAGTCTTTACTTCTTTTCCATCTAAAATACTTTCTTCAAACGCCCCTTTCAGTTCCTGTGGAGCATTTTCATACTCCTGTGATGTCCTGTCTGCTGCTTCAGCCAGTTCAAGTATACGTTCTAACTCTAATGCATCACCTACATTATCTGTTTTTCCATTTACTAACAATGGTGTCACTTCATACAATGAAGGCTCGCCTACAAATCCCTCTTTCAATATAATTTTTAAAGAATCCGTTGTCACTTCCGGGAATTTTGCCAGACAATATGCATGATACCCTGCACTGGAACCATCCATATCACCTACTTTATCCTCTATATCCCCCATTTTGGCACCCTCATACACTGTTTGATATTCTCCATCTGTCAGCGCTTGGATTTCAAATGATCCGATTCCATTATTGTTTGATACAAATAAATCAAACACCAACTGAGCAAGTACCTCTTTTTCTTCAAATGTCAATGTAATTTCCATCGGCTTAGAAGAATCTACGTTCTTAGATGCCCATCTTGTTGTAGAATTTCCGTCAATCATTTTTTCTTTTGTATAGGTTTCTCCCCAAACATCTGCATGGGATACCTCTACATTTTGAATTGGATTTGCCTGTGTCACATATGTCTTCGTATATATAGGACTTACTCTCTGTCCTCTATAAAACAATGCCGCCCTGACAACAGAATCCGCTTCCTTGCTCAACTGCAGTGGCTGCTCATAAAGCGAAGAACTCTTCCTTGGAATACTGCCATCCATTGTATAACGAATGTCATAATCCGATGCCCGTTCGCTTTTACTCAAAGTCAGTGTAAGATTGTCTGCATCAATAATTCCAGAATCTTTACTAAATGTAACCTCTCTGTTTTCCATCTGTTTGTTCAGTTGATTGACAATTGCTGAAAACTGATTTTCTTCATTTTTATAATACTCAAGGTCTCCTGTATTTTCCAGCAGCGTCCTGCGCAACATTCTTAATTGCGTATAGATTTGATCAATCCGAACATATGTCAAGCCTTCCTTATCCGTAAGATAATAAACCTTTTCTGCTTCTTCCAGATAAATGCGATACAATCGATCCATCTGTTTTGCTTTTGTCAAAACAGTTCCCAGTTCTTTGGAAGACTGTTCGATTGCTGTCCCCAATTCTTCTTTTACTTTAACAAGATCTGGATGAATCTGTTTCAAAAATGCTATTGCCTGTTCTTTTAATTCATCCATATTTGTTTCTAACATATCGATGGTATATGTTTTTCCTGAAACTGCTTGAAAAGAAATACGTCCTTTTTCTTCATCTTTCTTTACAGAAATCTCTTTTCCATCTTCATATACTTTTGCAGATGTAATATTTTTATAAGAACCTGTAAATGTGTTGCTTTCGTTTTCACCATCATAACGTACTGTAAATGTCTCCGCTACTCCGTTTGCCCATTTTTCTCCAATGGTAAAATTACCACGTGCTTTCAATCCCTGGATATTTCCTTCTTCCCATACATTTGGAATTGCCGGAAGAAACTGCGTATAGCCAGACTGAGACTGTACCAACATCTCTGCAACACCAGATGTTAGCCCAAAGTTTCCATCAATCTGCCATACAGGATTCCCATTCTTCATAGTTTCTCCACCACCGGAACCATGAGAATCAAACAAATTATACTGCAACCCTGAAGAATTACCGCCGATCAGATTGTTTAAAAGCTTGTATGCTTTTTCTCCATTCTCTGTTCTGGCCCAAAGATTGATTTTGTTTGCTTTTGACCAGCCAGTTGAATACTCCCCGCGCTCTGTCAGCGATTGGATCGCTGCATCCATATACTCTTTATTTTCTTTATTGATCAATGTCCCCGGGAACAATCCAACAAGATGAGAAGAATGCCTTTGTTCTCCCGGATGTCCAATATCCCATCCACTGTTTGGCACTTCAATTTCCGGCAGATTTCCCGCTTTTGCATATGAACGGTTATGTCCATTCTTTTGTCCAACACGTGTCTCTTCATACCATTCTTTAATACCATTCGTTTCATTAATCTCAATCGGATCCAACTTCTGCATATTTTCTTCCCAGGATTTTAATAATGCCTCGTCTTCCCCGACAATTTTACCCGCCTGAATACATTCTTTATATAATTCCCAGACAAGTGACTGATCATAAGTAGTACCAATCGCTGTCGGTCCTTGTTCCTCTGAAAAACTTGGCGCTACCACTAATCTTGCCTGTCCATTATATGGAGAACTCTCGTCATTGATTTTCTGATACTCGGATGTCCAAAGATAAGAATCCCAAAATTGTACAGCTTCTTTCATAATCGGATAGATTGTATTTCTTAAGAAATCTTCATTTTGGGTAAATTCATAATGCCACCAAAGATTTTGAATTGCCCATGCTGCCCCTGTAGGATTCCATCCATATTCCTGTGCATTTGTCGGTGCTGTCATACCAAATGGATTATTTTCTGTATGTACTGTAAAGCCAGTGTGATTTTCCACTGCTCCTTCAATTCCATGAACTCTTTCCGCTGTCAGACGCCCAGGTTCCCTTAGCTTATCCATATAGTCTACGAAGGTGACTCCACATTCTGCTAAATTTGTTGTATAAACAGGCCAGTAGTTCATCTGCACATTGACATTAAAGTGATAGTCCCCTGTCCAGGCAGAATTTCCTACCGTCCACAAACCAACCAAGTTGCTCGGAAGTGTTCCTCTGGATCCTGCAATCGTCAGGTATCGTCCATATTGAAATGCAAGGACTTCCAGATAATGAGAGTAAGTTCCATTTCGATACTCATCTACAAGCTGATTGGTAGGAATATCCGTGCGCTGTTCTCCTAAGTCTAAACTCACTCGATCAAACAATGTTTGATGATCTGCAATGTGCTTTTCTTTCAATTTCTGATATGATTTTTTTGCATGACTATTGACACGGCCATCTACCACTTTTTTCAGATTTTTTTCTTTATCACGATAAGTTGGATAATCATTTTTATAATCCGTCTCTGCCGACATTACAATCATAACCTGATTAGCATTCTCAATCTGGTATGCCTGATTTTTCTCATCTAGTTTCAAATCTCCCCCATCCAGGACAAGTTTCATAGTCGTGTAAAACTTCAAATCATTATCTTTAACTTTTCCTTCAATTGTACAGGTTTGATTTTCTGGATCAAATGTCATTTTCTCTTCTAATCCATCATTATTAAGTTCCATTTTTACACTCAAATCAAGATTTCCACTTTCTGATGCTGAAAGCTTTGTCACCATAATCTGATCTGGATTACTTACAAAGTGTTCTCTTTTATAAGTTACATCTTCATAAGAAAACTCTGTTGTTGCTACCCCCGTTTGAAGGTCCAGCTCTCTCCGATAATTTTTGACATTCTGGTCTTGAAGTCCCATTTTAGAAAAATCAAGCCAAATATCTCCAAAATCCTGATAACTTCCTTTGTTCAGATTATTTTCTCCCGGAAATTTGATCTGTGCTCCCATACCATATCCACCGAGACTTTGATCATCATTAAATACTTTTGTTGATTTATCATCTAAAAGTTTTCTGTAATTTTCAATTTCTTCATCCGTATATGCTGTTGCCTTATTCCCAAACTGATACCCCGGACGACTCGGAGAAGGACCTCCTGTCCAGAGCGTCTTTTCATTAAAATGTATCCGCTCTTTCGAAATTCCCCCAAAAATCAGATTACCCAGATTTCCATTTCCCAAAGGTAATGACTGTTGCATCCATTCTCCACCATGCGTTTCCTGTGTATTAATATTTGCCGGTGACGTATACCATAATTTTAATGATTGATTAATCGCTTCCGTCGATACCGGATTTTCCTGCTTCTCTTCTTTCGCAAAAACTTCACATACCGGTCCTATTGGCAACACCAGTATAGTGCAAATACCTGCAAGGAATTGTCTGATTCTTTTTTTAATCATAATGCTCCTTTTCTCAACTTATACCTCTTTAAATTTTAATATAAAAGTAAGATATACGAATCCCCATATATGAGGAATCCGTATATCTTGTTTCCGATTCTGTTTTGACTATTTTTTCTTTCTTCTGATAATCACTACTGCGCCAACAGCTGCTACTGCTGCCACCAGAAGTACTGCCCACATGATCACATTGGCATTGTCTCCTGTCTGCACACTCTGAGAGTGGGAACCGGATGTACTTCCATTGTTATGACTTCCGCTGTTGTTGTCGTTTCCACCATTGTTATCATTTCCGTTGTGATCGTCGTCCGGCCCCGGGTCTGGATTCGGATTTGGATCTGGATTTGGATTTGGATCGGCTTTTTCTCCTCTGACCAAAACCTTCACATCAGCTTTGGCTGTTGCTCCGTTTGTATCCGTTACCTGAATGGTCACGATCACATCGGTATCATTTTCCGGTGTTGTTACCTTTCCATCCAGTCCGATGATTCCTTCCGGATTCACTGCCACGATCTCGATCCTGCTTCCTTCCGGAACTTCCGGCAGAACCAGTCTTTCTGTTCCTGCTTTCACTTCTGATGGAATCTTATTGTTTGCCAGGATGTCGTTTAAGATTTCCTGTGCACCCGGAACGTGCGTTTCTTCTGTCAGTTTTGCCTGCACCAACATCCGTGCATTTCCTTCGTCTTCTCCGACATCACCTGCTGTGAAATAATATTCCAGTGCAGAAGCCGGTCCTGTATAGAATACTTTTCCGCTCTCTTTGTCAAATGAAGCAATCTGACTGTTTTCTCCCATCAGAACTTCCGTTCTCTGCAGCTGTTGAGGTGTCAGTACCTCATTTAAATCTGTCCAGTACTTTTCACCGTCATATTTCCGTTTTAACTCGATCGTCTGCGGAGATAACTGTAAATCCAGAGCCTTTCCTGACTCTGTCCATGCCAGATGATTCTCTGCACAATACAATGTTTTCAGGTTTGAAACATCTCCAAACTGCAGCAGTGACAGGTTATTTTGGTTTCCATAAACACTTTCCGGCGCAGCACTGTCCATCTTAAGACTGGTAAGCTGGTTGTTGTTAAAATTTAAGTATGCAATATTTTCTTCTGCCCCGATCAGATTTGTGATCTGGTTGTTTTCCACACTGACCTGTTTTGCTGTTCCGAAACGGAACTCTCCGGATAACTGATTATTTCCTGCAAGAACCGTTTTTAATGCAGTTGCTTCATCCACGATCAGTTCTGTCAGACTGTTATTTGCTGCGTTAAATTCCTCCAATGCTCCCAGACCTGAGAGTGAAATCTGCTGCAGGTTGTTATTCTGACAATGGAGTGTTTTTAAATTTCCAAGTCCTTCTACGAGAAGGCTTTCCATTCCATTACTGTCTGCCTGAAGCACTTCAAGAACCGCTGCCGGTCTTGCATCCAGTGTATGCAGCTGATTTCCATAACAGCTTAATGCTCGCAGTGAAGTCAGGCCTGTCAGATCCAGATCTGTAAGATGATTATTTTCAATCCGTACTTCTTCCAGACTTCCAAGTCCTGTCACATGAAGCTCTGAAAATGTACTATTTTGAGCATACAGCTTTTTCAGACTGCTGCATCCTGTCACATCCAGCACGGAAGCCGCATTTCCGTTTACTTTCAAAATCTGCAGAGATGACAGATCTTTTACCGGTGTAAAATCCCCAATCGCATTTTGGCTGACATCCACGCGCTGCAAATTCCGGAAATTCTCCACACCTTTTAAATCGGTAATTCCTGCATTCGGCATTGCCAGTTCTTCCACTTCCATGCACTCTGCTTCCGACAGGCTTCCATTTCCATCTTTGTCGCAGGTTCCTGCAAATGTCAGTATCACCTGATCCGGAAACTGTTCTGCAGAAAGTTCAATTTCTCCCGCCGGTGCTGCTTCCGGCACCTCTTCATTCTCTGGTTCTGTCTCCGGCTGTTCAGGAGTTTCCGGTACCTGAGGTGTCTCATTTTCCGGTGTCTTATCCTCTGTTTCTTCTATTGTTTCTACAGCCTGCGCTTTGATCGTATACAGATCGCTGCTCATCGTTCCTAAAATCATTCCGGACATCAGCAGGTACGCAGTTAATTTCTTTATTTTCATCTTTTTCCCTCCTACTATCTACTGTGCCATAGTGACTAATTCCACTGTTTCTGAACGGAGAGATTCAATTCCTCTCTCATTTACTGCAGTTACATAAACCTGATATGTAGTAAGCGGGGTCAGCTCCTGAATCGTCTGATTCATTTCTTTTCCTTCCCATACCATCTTACCATTTGCATACACACGGTATGTACATCCCGGTTCTTCCGCAGCCCAGCTGATATTTGCAGAAGACGAAGATTTGCTGTCAATTCTCACGTCGCTTGGAGCTTTCGGTGTTTCCCAGTTGTCCTGACTCTGCGCTCCGATCAGGTAATACCAGGAACCTGTTCCATACTCTACCCCATCTTTTCTTGCTGCTGCCCGCAGAATTGTATTTTTCTCGACTGTAATCGGTCCTTCATATTTTTTAGCGGACTCAGAAACTTCTTTATTTTTCTCAAATGGCTGACTGCCGTCCAGAGTATAATAAATCTCTGCTCCTTCACCTGCTGTCAATGTCACCTGCTGTGCAGAATCATATTGTCCGGAAACAACATCTGCGCTTACCTGAATATCCATTGCCGTAAAGGATACTTCTGCTGCTTCAGATTCATTGCCATATCTGTCCACAGCTTTTACCTGAACTGTATACTCACTGCCGACTTCCAGCGGATCTAAAATCAGTGCAGTCTGTGTAACTTCACGGGAACCAACCTGTTCTCCGCCTTTACTCCAGCTTACTTTGTATTTTTCGACTCCTGTATTATCTACTGACGGAAGGAAACGAATTTCTGCTTCCGATGCCTTCGGAGATACGACTCTCAGATTGCCCGGCACAGTTGGTGCTTCTTCATCTTTGATCACCACATCCCCTGTTTCGCCCATTACTTCCAGCTCTACAACGTGGTTTGTATTTCCTTCTGTACTTCCGTTCATATATACGCGGATGTATCCCGCATCAAAATGTTCTCCATCTTTCGGCAATGGTGTTTTTGTGTCCGGATCTAACCAAGATACACCTTCACCATACACTTTCATGTTTTTTCCATCTTTTGTCTCGATGTATTCTTCTTTTTCGCCTTTTGGAAGTTTGTGTGTCTCTCCTTGTGTTCCACTTAAAGATGCCGGCCACTCTCTGTCTGCATCCCGATTTCCGTTCCAAAGCACCAACGTTTTAGTAGGATCAAAGGAACTGTCCGGTGACAGAAGTACGACGGTATCATGATATTTACGCGTTCCATTCCAATACCGATACAGGTTCACTTCCTCGACATGATGTAACCCACCAAGATCTACCTGCAGCCATTGTGCACCTCCGTTATTTCTGCCAGGATCTGAGTAGTTATCAGGATTCGTCTTATTTCCATCTACAGCATCGTCTCTTCTGGAAGCTTCACTTGCATCTTCTGAAAAGCTCACATTTTTGCCTCTTGCCAGATTGGTTCTCTCAGATTTGATCGGCTCATCTTCTATTTTCTGTGCGTCTTCATCATATACAAACTCCAGGCCTGTGATAGAAAGATCAACCCATCCATTTGTCTGGATCGTGATAACTGCTTTTCCTGTTTCTTCGTTAAATTCTACTTTTGGTTCTGTGTACTGTGGCTGTCCGTCTGTGTCCGGCTGCTGTCCCTTTACAACCTTCACTTCTGGTTTTTTCGCCAGTTTTGTCAATTCAAATGTAGTGGTACGCAGTTCATTATCTTCCGGAGACAATTTTCCTTCCGGTGCGTTTACCACATTGTACTTATTCATATATTCATATACAGATAACTTTCCATCGATTGTAACTTGTCCCGGCGAAAAATCACCTGTCCACTTCAAGCCGAATTTATTATCAAAAATAATCTCATCTTTATTTACCCTGTAGTTATTCAGCGTGATATCCATCGCTGTTCCGTCTCCGGATTCATTCATGATCATAAATTCGTGAGGCTCCATCTCTACTTTCAGACGTGCGCTTTCTTCTTCCCCTTCCAGAGGTAAAATTGCATGCTGCTTTTCATTTGTATTAACTTTATTGTTGTAGAGATACCATGTGCCCTCCCATTTGTCAGCAAATGCATTTCCTACATATTCGATCGGATACAGATCTTTGAAATACTTCTGTTTTGCCTGTCCGGACAGATTCTTGTCTTTGACATCCAGTACATTCGGAGGGGTTACGCCCAGTTTGTCTGCTTCCTGAATCAGTTTTTTTGTTACTTCCGCTCTGCTTCCCCATGCCGGAATAACCGGAATAATGCCATAACGTCCTGTTTCATAAATCTGGAATCCTGTCGGTTTTCCGGATAAACCACTGTAAAAATCAGAACTTACATTTCCATAGAGCACTGCTTTGGTCTCTTCCATAATTTCCTTTTTGGAAGGTGCCGGATGATTGACAATGTAACGGAACAGTTCTGTCAGGACATGGGTATTTGCCGGACTGTTCGTGTTGCTTGTTCCATATACGATTTCCGGGAACTCAAACGTGTAGATCACACCACCGCCCAGATAGGTGCTCATCATTTGCATTCCAAGCAATGCTTCCGGTTCTCCACAAAGTCTCTGCCAGTTGTTATAGCTTCCAGCTCCTTGCCAGAGTTTTGAGAACTGCTTGTCCCATGCCCAGGTATCAGAAAGCATTCCCCAGCCTCCGGTATATCCTGCCAGCCAGCTTCCCTGGAAGAAACTACTTGTTTTCAAATCATCCGGTTGATTTGAACTTGTGTTCTTATAGATCAAATAGAATGCATCTCCGTGTTTTTCCAGTGCCTTTTTCATATTTGCATTGCTGACAATATTCGTCACTGTAGAACCGTGATCCTGATCTGACCATACAAAGAATCCACCGAATCGGTCAGCAATCTCCAGCATCTTAGCGCTTCCTTCGCATGGAGGATGAATACCTGCCCAGAAGTTCTCTGTATTGAACACACCCTGCATATTCGGATACATACGGTACATCAGATCCAACCAGCCGTAATCCATATCCGCTGTAATATTGTACTGTGTTCCTCCATTTTCCGGAGTTGCAGCTGCTGTCAATCCAAGAAGCATAATCGGCGCTCCCTGTTCATAGGCAATCTGCAGCCCATGTTCATGGAATGCCTGCAGATAAGCCTGACCGATATGATCCGGTGCAAACTGTCTGAGGTTATTTGTATGCAGCAGCAAAACGTTATTCTCTTTCAAATCATCCGGAATCGCATTCCATCTTCCGTCTACTGTGTTAGAACCCTGTAATTCTGGTCCTTCTTCCTGTCCGATCCGATACACATCGTTGGAATACGCTGTTGCGATCATCATCGGGTGTTCGTTATCGATCACACGTCTTGGACCATCCTGTGACTGTACATCCTGCTCCTTTTCATATCCATAAATACCCAGTTCCATGAATTTTACTGCGGCACCTGTTGGATTCTCTGTATACACTCTGATATAACGTGCCTCTTTTGTTGTTCCAAGCTCTGTGGCCCCAAGTCCATTCTTGTTTTCATAATCCATATAGAACCACTGTCCGCCCATCGCTTCTTCGTATGGCTTTGAAACATTCTCCGGCTGTTTCACCCCATCCGGAAGTGTCGGATTTCCTTCATAATAAACGATCTGACCGTCCGATAAATCCTCTTCGTTTCCAATCACAATGGCAGTATTTTTATAAGAAATCTTGGTTCCTTTCAGACGTTTTCCCTGACCACTCGGATTTCCATTTCCGATTGTCGCCTGTCCATCATATACCTGTCGTTTCAGATTGATGACTTCCAACGGATAGGATGCGCCCAGATCCACCTGTACCCACACACCGTTTTTTCCTTCTGCAGTGCTGGTGACTTCTGTTCCCTGTTCCTGATAATTCTCCCAGTTGTTTCCCTCTTTATTACCTGTAGCATCATGCTGCAGATAATATTTGTCACCGTCGGTTAATAAATCCGCATTTTTCAGATCCATATTTTCCCCGACTGTGACTTTGACATCCTTTTCCTCTGCCAGATTGACCAGTGGCGGCGCTTTTTTTGCATCTGCCGCATCTGCACGGACTCCTGTTACCCCAAATGCCGTCAGCACAAGCGCCATGCATGACAGTCCGAGTAATCTGGCTTTGCTCCCTTCTTTTCTGGTTTTCATCCTCATTTTCCTCCTTTTCTTCCACATGAAAGTAAAACCAGAAAATACTTTATTTTTTTCTGGTTCCTTACATGTCTGGGATTTTCCCGCTTGAATTCTAGAGTACTATACTGTTCCCTCCTTTAATATGGAATATATTTACCAGAAATTGTACTTTCTTTACTATCACAATAGATTTTGCTCATTTATTTTGTCTATTTTTTACATTTTACGTTTTCACATCAAATTTTTACGGTAATTTTTCAATCATTTCTGCCAATGTTTCTTCATCGAATCCTGATTTTCTGTCCAACGTAGATCATGTTCGGATCTGCAATTCCATTCCATGCTGCCAGTTCCAGATAAGTTGTTGCAAAACGCTTTGCAATCTCTGATAAAGTATCATTTTCCTGCACAACATAATATTCCGCCTGAGCCTCATTTTGACTCAACTGCCTGTTTACTTCCCTTTGAACAGCATCCGGATCGTATCCCATATCACACAGCTTCTTTCTTCGTTCTTCACCGTTTGCATATTTTCCTTGTATCACTTCCCCGGCAACTTCCTCAATACTTTTGGACGGCTGCCCTGTCACGCCCTCTGCATACTTTGGTCTTGCATAGCCACGAATCTGCCCCCATCCCACCGGAATTTGCCTTCTCGCCACTGCCTCATTATAATTTCCTTCTATCACTGTGATCATTTGTCCTGAAACAGACTCCACGTATCCAATGTGATCGGAATACCCGTCATTTGGCTGTACCTGGCAATCCCAGTTATACAAAATGATATCTCCGGGCAGTGGCACTATCGTTCCATCTTCGATCCAGATCCCCTTTTCTTTAAAGATTTCGATATGCTTTTCACATCCGCATTCTGTTCCGATCAAGTCCACACATCCCGCCTGGATCGCTGCTGCAGAAACTGCGGTATCACACCACTCATCGGTATACTGCACAGCATATCCCCTTGCCAGCGGCAAGTAGGAATTATACAGATCAATAATCTGCCGGAACTTCCCGTTTGCTTCACTGTAGCCAATCCACGAACGCATCACGTTCAATACATTCTGAGCGCTTCTTCCCGATGCATTTTCATCATACTTCATTAACTGATACTGCTCGATCAGTTCCATATTTTTCTGCACATAGACGGAACTGGTCGCATACCCATCTGCCCAAATGGTTTCCAGATATCGTCCGGGTTCTGTGATTCCCTTCAGATTTTGATAACGTGGAAGCTGAAGCAGTTCAAAATATCCTTTCACCCCCTCTTCCATATTGTCAAATACCCGGAAATAATCGGAAATCACGGTTGCCGTTCCGGCTTCGTATTCCTCCCAGGTTGCCAGATTGACGGACTTCCCCTGCCATTTCGTCCCACATTTCAATCCAAAATAATTGTGATAGTCTTTCGCCAGCCTGGATTCTCCCCAGCCGGACTCCAAAATTGCCTGTGCAATGATCGGACTGCATACTTTGATTTCATATGCAGTCGCGTATTTCTTTACATATCCTGCAATTTTCTGAATAAATTCCTCTTTCTTCATCGCTCTCCCCTGCTTTCTGTATATTTCTCTGCTTTTCCATTCAAAATATCAATTGCCTGTCTGAGTACTTCTGGAATGGGCATCCCCATCAATCCCGCGTTTTCCAGAATAGACAATGCTTCATTTGCGATAAACGCAATGCACACGGCATCCCGCAGATAATTTGTCCCCATCAAAAGGTCCAAACGAACTGCGATCAGAACAAACAATAATGTCATTCCTTTTCGGCACAGCCCTTTCCAGCCCGCACGACTCTCCAATCTGCCATTTTCTGACTTCGGACTTTTCTTAAAAATCACCGGCAGAAGAATCCCGCCTGTGATCCAGTCGATTCCCATAAAAAGAACCAATGTCTGCAGTGCGATATCCCATCCGCCAAATAAAAGTGCAACTGCACTCCCAAACATTCCAAATAAACTCGTCACCATTTGCTTCATATCTATTTTCACCACCTTCAATGAAAAAGGCAGAATAGACGGCATTCTTTTCAAAGAATGTTCTACTCTGCCACTCATTTTTCTTTTCCTTTTTTCATTCGATCCGCACTCAAGGATGCTCCCTTGTTTCTGCATAATCGTCTAACACATATCTCGCATACTTTGTTGCCTGACGCTCCATCCCCATTGGGGTTAATTCCAATGCGTTGATCCACTGAAAATAATGTGTCAGTTCATGCCCTATTGTAAGCAAGATTGCCGTCAATGCACTGTCCTTTCCCCATTTTTCACATAAATCTAAATAGTCTCCTGCCGCAACCCGGATATACGGTTCCACTGTATAATCATCTTCCATACTCCAGAATGTCCCATATACCAGATCCCCGTCCATTGCCCGTATTTTCTTTTTATTTTTTATGTAGGCAACAACTCTGAGGGGAAAGAAATATTCTTTTCTCAAAAATGCCGCAAACTCTTTACATGCCCTTCGTACCTCCGGATCTATCCCACTGTCAAACCGAAGTCTGAATCCCGTCCGATGACCCTCTTCCATGAAATCAATGTTTTGTTCCCAGTTTTCTATCGTCCAAATGTGATCCATAATGTTTATCCCTTTTCATCATAAACTGCTTTCATGCCATGATACTGCATCTTTTCTTTTTGCACTCCACATAATCTGTCAATAAAAAATAAACCTATTTTTATGGCAAAGTATATTATAAACGCAAAGACTATAAGCACTTCTTGTTTTAAGTATTCTAAATCTATTTTAATCATGCACACTAAAATAATTAAGAATAGAATCAAGAACATTACCTGCTTTAATACCACATAACGATATGTATTTGTGAATTTCATATGTATTCTCCTTACAACCATTCAGATATTTTCCCTTTTATCGTATCGATAAAATGTACTTACTTGCTTGCTCTTATACTCTATCTCTGTTGCATTTTGTTCTTCAAACATCCACTTAAATGGTTTCATAAAAATTTCCCTTCGTATATCAAATTAAATCTAATATCGCCGCTATCCATGTCATATCTTTTTCGCATATTTTTTCTTTTTGTAAAATATGTTTCACAATCCATCTGCTATATGTGGGAAAATAGCGATTCATTCGATACCACATCGGACATTGTGGAAGCTTAAACAGAACCAGATTATTCTCCTGGATTGCATTTTTCTTTCCAACAATCTTACATATAGCATGGAACACTGAATCCGGCATTCCTTCTTTTCTAACACAATTCATATAAAATACACCTACCATTTTATTCTTCCAATGATTCCTGTAGTTTCCTATATGATTTGCAATTCGCGCGTCTTCTATCGTATTCAATCCATTATAAATACCTGACATCAAAAATCTTCGATGATTTCCGCCGTAACAGTGCACAAACGCAGAATTTACCCTATATTTTCTGTTTTCAAACACCATCAAAATTTTTTCAAATTCTTTCAATGACAACTCTGTTTTTAATAAATCTCTTCTAACATTTACTTCAGCTATTAAATAATCACTATGAAATGTATAATCAAGTTCAATTGAAAAATACGGAAATATATCCTTATTTTTCATGTGGCATTCAAATTCTATCGTTGGCGAAGAATCTGTTTCTTCGCCATAATACAACATAGGAATTTGTAAATTTATAAATTTTGTTCTCCCCTTTTTTCCATTACGGAAACTTTTTCCAATTTGCTTATAATCATAATCTGGATGCAATAATGAATATCCTAATTTTTCATAAGTACATCCTAAAATAGAAGAAATCTCATCTGCAATTTCCAACATTTCACGTCCAATGATTTCTGATGGATAGCTTCCGATATAGATTTCCATCGTATAATAAAAATGATTCATCACAGATTTTTTATCCCCCCTCTTGCCGATATACATCGGAAGTGGCAGTTTCCTCTGTGTATCGACAGTTTCTTGTTGTTTTACTCTTTATTGACTTTCATCAAATACAATCTTCTCACCCATTACCCATTTTGTGTGTTTTGCCTAATCTTCTTTTAATTTTTCTAAAAATTCCTCCCATTCATCATCTGCAAAAAGATGATAATAATAGTCTGCTTCTTTCAAAATGTAGGACTTTCCATAATGTATCGCTGGCATAATATGCTCTTCAAATGCTTTATCAAAATATGGCCTGAGTTCATCGGGTGTATATAGTTCATAGTCTATCAACCCAGTCAACGTTTTGTCCTCTTTAGTCAAAACACCTATTCTCCTATATACATCGGAGTCATATGTTGTCGGATACTTTTTCACATTTGAAAAATCTCCGAAGAAAAAATCATACTCTACATAAAATGCCTCCGCCATTGATTTTTGCAGATACATCCCACACAAAAGACCTTTTCCCTGTAAATACCACATATTTCTTCGCTTTTTAAAACCTCTTTTTGTGAACTCCTCATGGCAAAATTCTTTAAATTCTTGTTTTGTCATATACACTCTCCTATAAGTGAGAAAAACACGTGGAAGGGACGCGACTTTCCTCTTCACTTGTTTCCTCAGTTAGAGGCCAAAATGAAACCCTCATTTTCAATTTTTTAAGCATTTTTAAGTACTTTTTGCTTGCCGGTATTTCTGCACAATACCAGCAAGCATCGTATTGGGATAGCTACAGGCATCAAAAAACACTTGTCAGGAGTTCCTGAAACCTTTTACTTTTTTCTTCGGATACTTTTAAGTAAAATAATTAATACCACGAACAATTCTAAAATATAAATACCAACCAAATACCAACACCGACTAATTATTATACTTGCTAATGTACATACTGTATGTAATATCCCATAAGACACGGTAGCCAACAAATCCCTACTTTCTTTTTTGGGATCCGTTATAGCAATAGGTACAAGCAAAAACATTATGATGCTTAGAATCAAAACCAAATTTGCAAACTCATAATTTAGTACATATTTCCAATAAAAAAATACAATTAAAAAATTTATGCCTAGAGTACCAAACCACACTCCCGTTAATATTGTATACAATTTTAAATTTGGAATAGTCTTTTTATTCGCCCAAAAATCATATTTCTTACTCATATTTTTCTCCTACGCATCACTTTTTGTAAACCATCTTCTGAAAAAGTTGCTGACATTAGACACAATACCTGCCAAGACAGTTTTTCCTGTACTTTTTGTAATGTTCTGTTTAATTCCAGTTACTTTCGCTTTATACATTGCCTGCTTCCTCACCGATTTGGTTGCGTTAATCACCTGTTTAGAGCGACTATATACTCCTCGCATATTTTTTCCATTCGCTCCAGAACCACCTATAGCTCCTGCAACTCCGCCTATCACTGTAGATGCAATAAAATCTTTTTTATTCAATTTTACCCCTTTATAGCTACAATTTGCCAGATAAGTTGTTCCACCTAATGTTGCATTAGCCACTACAGCGCCAGCAAACCCTATTCCAGATGCAGCTATAGCCCCTCCTATTGCTGCGGCTGCATAATCCACTAGAGATAATGAGCTGATCACTTCTCCGAATGAACTTCCTGTCGCTAAACCAATACCTACATCTGCAACAAACTGTGTAGCAGATCGGAAGAGCACACGTCTGACTCCA
>OIUZ01000038.1_pt1 | contig 28798 bp, 24 predicted proteins | sample 1587181 | NCBI WGS metagenome assembly OIUZ01 (sample SAMN02675046, study PRJEB24791) | human gut metagenome, SKBSTL021 | isolation source: stool | host: Homo sapiens | place: USA | reverse complement strand
GTATTCATATGTGCTAATACACTAGCATCATGAAACTTATAGGTGCCAACAATATCAAATGTTCTTGGATCTAGCTCATATATAATTTGTCGAGTATTTTCAGCATTAATACAGGCCAACACAAATACATCTTTTTTTGAGTTATAACAGAATCCTTGACATTGATTGACAGAACTATCAATGGGTATCTCTTTTAATAGTTTTAGATCAACTATCGCCTTACTAACATCTTGTTGCTGCAATGCATATGTTGTTGGTAGATAATCCATGATGTGTTGTATATCCATATAGACCTCTATCATTCTAATTGAATCATATAAACAAAAAACAGGTGATAAGATTACTCTTATCACCTGTTCAAGCGTTTCCGCTTGTAGTTGGTGCCGGAGGTGGGACTTGAACCCACACGGTGTTACCCGCTTGATTTTGAGTCAAGTGCGTCTGCCATTCCGCCACTCCGGCGTCTCGGAACATTTGTAATTATATAGGAATAACAAAGGTCTGTCAACAAATTTTTTATATTTTTTCTAAAATATTTGTGAGTGTATGCATCGCTGCATCATCTTGCTGTTTCCAGGTCAAAGTAACACCTGTAATATAACCTTTTCGAGCGTATTCAACATCCGTTGGTACGTCTTCCTTTCCACAATCCAAGTCTCCAGCCAACCAATAATAATCTTGACCTCGTGAATTAATTCTAGCATCAATTATATTACTATAGGTTTGAAGTCCTTGGCTCACCAATTTAAAATGATTCCAATCACAAATGCCGCGCAATGGGAAATTAACATTTAATAAGCCTTCAAAATTACCATTTACATAAATTTTCTCAATTAATTCATGAATAAACGGATGCATTTCATGACCACGCTCAATCGAATATCGCTCTACAGATAAAGCAAGGCCAGGGATTCCATAAAAAGCACTTTCCATGGCTGCAGATACGGTTCCTGAATACAATACATCAGAACCTAAATTAAAGCCATGATTAATACCTGAAATAACAAGATCAGGCATGTCATCGGCTAATAAATAACTGAGGCCAAATTTCATACAATCAGATGGAGTTCCTGTAAGTGCATAAAGGCGAGGATTTTCATCCTCGCCATTGTACGCATCTAATTTTAAAGGAATCTCAGTCGTCAATGCATGGGATTTAGCACTTTGTTCAGTAGCTGGTGCTACAACGGTAATACGATAATATTGACTTAAATACGTCGCTAATTGGCGTAAGCCATCAGCTAAAATGCCATCATCGTTACACATTAAGATATGCATAGTCACTCCTATAGATTCTATTTTTTATTCTTATTCATATCTCCCATACGAGTTAATTTAACATCCTCCAAGCCAACAGCTCTTGTATGCACCGTATGAGACCATTCCTTATTATGACGACGGAACCATCCTAAAATATTTACTGGAACCCATGAATATACAAAAATTGGATATAACAAGTAGTAAAACCAAATTTTAGGTGGTACCTTAATTTTCAACAATACAATTAATGGGAATAGATATTGTCCAATACCAATAATTTGCCATACGGACATAGGCATAATTTGGTACAAAATATTGGTGTAGATTGGTACATATGCATTGATATAAGAAAATACCAAATATACGGTCGTCAACAATAAGAAATATGGCTGACTAACTTGCAAAATACCATCTAAAATAACAATATTACCTTGCTTAATGCCCGCTGCAAATAATTTAGGAATATAACGATCTGCACAATCAAATTGACCTTGTGCCCAACGCAAACGTTGTTTACAAGAAGCCATCATAGTTGTTACTTTTTCATCATACACGATGGCATCATGAGCCCATGTCGTCTTAATACCATGTGTTAATAACTTCATTGAGAACTCCATGTCCTCCGTTAAGCTTGTACAATCCCATCCGTATTCTTTAATAATAGATGTACGAATACACATACCCGTACCGCCAAGTGCCGTTGATAAACCAATACGATATTTGGCTAAATGCCACATATGGTTAACCATCCAGAACATGATGGAGAAAGTACCCGCAACCCATGAATCTGTAGGGTTTTTAGAGTTAAGATACCCTTGAATAACAGATTCACCTTTTTCGAGGTGATCATTCATCTCTAACATAAATTGAGGGTGTACCAAGTTGTCAGCATCAAAGATGAGGAATGCATCATATTTCCTATCCATTTTATCCACGCGGTCAAACATCCACCCCATGGCATACCCCTTACCAACCTCTTCTTTGTTGAAACGTTCGTGTACATTAGCTCCTGCGGCACTGGCCACTTCGGCCGTTTTATCAGTACAGTTATCCGCTACAACAAAAATATCATACAAATCATCTGGGTAATCTAAACCTTTTAAGTTTTTTACGAGCTCTCCTACTACAGCCTCTTCATTATGAGCACACACAACAATGGCGAATGAATTTTTGGGCGTATAGTTTTTATGAACTCGAGATCGCCACATACCTATAACGGCAAGTACGAAATAATAAACCGTATAAATTACGATTATTACCTGCATAGGGATCAATATCAGATCCAGTAGGTAATCCATAAGACAAACCTCCACAGTCTATTTGCGCACTATATTCAACGCCGTATTAAACAGACCAAACAACACATAACCAGTAAAAATCATAACAGCCCATGTATGCCAATCATATACCAATGCAGCAATGATGATGAAAGCAACCAATGCAATAGCAATTTTGCTAATGCGAACTGCACTGTGACCTTTAAAGTCAGGATATTTTACTTCACTAACCATTAAGATACCAACAAGAATCATGGACACAAACAAAACTAGCTGTGGGACTTGCACACCACATAAAATATAGGTAGCTGCTAAACAACCTGCTGCTGGAATAGGAAGACCTTCAAAATAGCCGTGAACTTCATCGGTTTTAATATTAAAACGAGCTAAACGAAAAGCGCCTAAAACAGCAAAGGCTAATAACGGAATATAACCGAGCCAGCCTAGTCCTTGCAAATCATTAACATACAGCATATAAGCAGGTGCAACACCAAATCCGACTACATCGGATAAGGAATCTAATTCACGCCCCATAGGACCTGCTACGCCTAATGCACGTGCCACACGCCCATCTAAACCATCTGCAATCAGTGATAGTATCACACAAATAGCCGCCCCAAAGGTATTGCCCGTAGCAGACAATGTAATGCCGATAACACCAAATGCTAAATTAGAACTAGTAAATAAATTTGGAATAACTGATTTATTCATGACGAAGCCTCCCGATAATCGTATCCCCACCAGTAATATGCTGACCTTTTTCAATGCAAATCTCTACATTTTTATCCATGTAAATTTCAGTACATGAACCAAACTTAATCATACCATATAACTGGCCACGTTTTAATACACTATCAAGATCTGTCCAAGAAACGATACGACGAGCTAATAAACCTGCAATTTGTGTGACGAGTACTTCTGTTTTATCGTTTTCTATACAAATTGTATGACGTTCATTTTCAAACCCCACATCTTCTTTGAAAGCAGGTAAAAAACTCCCCATCGTATAATGACGATATGTAATTTTGCCTTCAATAGGAGCTCGATTGGCATGCACATCAAAAACAGATAAAAAGATTGTTACCTTTTTACATTCTCGATGTAAATACAAATCTTCATATACATCTTCAATTTCCATTACCTTGCCATCAGCTGGAGATAAAATAGCATCTGGGTCAGTAGGAATGTTGCGTTTTGGATTTCTAAAAAAGTTCACAAAAAATAATGCCAAAATAAATGTAATGATTGCGATACTATAATATCCAAAATACACCGCTATAATCGTAATGAAGAGCATCACTCCGATTAAAGGAAATCCTTCTTTTATTATTGGTCCTGTAGGCACAACTAAACTCCCCTATTTATTCTTAATAACAGTCCACATAAACTTTGGTATAGCCAACATTCGGCCTATACGTTTAGGTTCCAGATATAATCTATATAACCATTCTAAACGATTACGTTGCATCCAATGAGGTGCGCGTGGAATATTTCCAGCCAATACATCAAAAGACCCTCCTATACCAATGGCTACAACGCCTTGTAAAGAGGATAGTTTTTCTGAAATCCATTGTTCCTGTTTTGGCACACCTAATGCAACAAATACGAGCTTAGCACCCGAAGTTTTAATATCGTTAATAATACGTTGTTCCTCTGCTTCATCAAAGAACCCATCATGGATGCCAGCTATATTAATAGTACCATACATTGCTTGTAAATTAGAAACTGCTTGTTGTGCTACACCAGGCGCAGCACCTAAACAATATATGGGGATTTGATTGCTTACAGCTTGTTTAAACAATTCTTTGGTAATATCAACACCAGTAACGCGTTCAGGCACTCTTTCACCCATGCGTTCCGCTGCCCATAATATACCAGCTCCATCAGGAACAACTAGACTAGCGGAATTCAAGATCCCGTGTAACACGGGATCCTGATTGGCTAGCATAACCATTTCAGCATTGGCAGTTGCTACAAGATGTAGCCCTGATTGCTTCGTCATCTCTATAATTTTTGAAACTGCTTCGTCCATAGTGATGCAATCAATAGGGACGGATAATACCGAAATACGTTTACTCAAAATAATACTCCATTATAAACCACTATAGTTCGGTGCTTCTACGGTGATACTTACATCATGTGGATGACTTTCTTTCAAGCCTGCTGCCGTAATTTGAATAAATTGAGTGTTTTCAATCATTTCTTTAATATTATGGCAACCACAGTATCCCATACTTGCACGTAAACCACCAACCATTTGGAAAATAGTATCTGCCAACATACCTTTATAAGGTACACGACCTTCGATACCTTCAGGAACTAATTTTTTAGCTTCTGATTGGAAATAACGATCTTTACTACCAAGCTTCATAGCCCCTAAGCTACCCATACCACGGTATACTTTATAGGAACGGCCTTGGTAAATAACAGTTTCTCCTGGGCTTTCATCAGTACCAGCAAGAATATTACCCATCATAACAACATTGGCACCAGCTGCAATCGCTTTCGCAATGTCGCCAGAGTATTTAATACCACCATCAGCGATGATTGGAATACCATAACGTCTTGCTACTTGAGCGGACTCATAGACAGCAGTGATTTGAGGTACACCAATACCAGCAATGACACGTGTTGTACAAATAGAGCCAGGTCCAATACCAATTTTAACAGCATCTGCACCAGCTTCAATAAGAGCCTCTGTACCAGCTGCCGTTGCCACATTACCAGCAATAACCGGAATATGTGGATATGCTTGTTTAATTTCTTTTAATGTACGCAACACACCTGCAGAATGACCATGAGCAGTATCGACGATGATAACATCGGCTTTAGCTGCTACGAGAGCATCTAGACGATCATACATATCTTTAGAAACACCAACAGCAGCACCAACTAATAGACGGCCGCTAGCATCCTTTGCAGAATTAGGATATTTTGTAGCTTTTTCAATATCTTTAATAGTGATTAAACCCTTTAAATTACTATCTTTATCAACTAATGGTAATTTTTCAATACGATGTTTGCTCAAAATGGATTTAGCCATTTCCAAGGAAGTACCTTCAGGAGCTGTAACTAAACCTTCACTTGTCATACATTCGCCAATTTGACGGGATAAATCAGTTTCAAAACGCATATCGCGATTTGTAATGATCCCTACTAGTTTACCATGTTCTGTAATAGGTACACCAGAGATTTTATATTTACGCATCAACTCTTCTGCATCAGAGAGAAGGTTCTGAGGGCTTAGGAAAATCGGATCAACGATAACACCATGCTCAGAACGTTTAACTGTATCAACTTCATGAGCTTGTTCCTCGATGGACATATTTTTATGAATAACACCCATACCGCCTTCACGAGCCATGGCAATGGCCATACGGGACTCAGTAACAGTATCCATACCAGAACTAATCATTGGGATATTTAGTGAAATATCACGTGTTAATTGTGTCTTTAAATCTACTTGATATGGTAATACATCAGATGCTGCCGGCACTAACAATACATCATCAAAAGTCAATCCACGCATACCGAATTTATCGTCTCTCATTTGTTTTTCCTTTCTCGTATAATAAAAAACAAAACTACGACCCATTCTAGCCCAGTGGGCTAGAACGGATAATCGTAGCTTTCATTAGCGTTCAGACCGCAAAATGCCGCCTTCCATAAAATCATCTTTTTTCATATCAACAAAAATAACCTTAACTGCTTCTGCAGGAACCTTTACGATGTCTACAGTAGCCTTAGTGATAGCTTCACCTAATTGTTTCTTTTGTTCTTTTGTACGACCTTCAACGAGTTCAACATGAATTAATGGCATATGGCACCTCCATAGATACAAAAATATTGTTTTTTATATTATACGAGAATAGGCCGTTATATACAAGGGGAAAACCTAGATAAAACCTAGTATTATCGCACCTTATAGAATTATTAGCCCTACCTCTTAATTATACAATATTCTAAGAAATTTTTCACCAAATCTTTTTGATAATTCTTCTTTCATTTGAATTTCTAGTTGATTGATGCCAAATTCTCGAATATATAACAGCACATCATTACGCGCTGCCACTAATATATCTATATCTTTTATGATATTAGCGACCCGTAAATCAGGTAACCCTGATTGCGCAAGTCCAAACAATTGGCCAGATCCACGCAGTAATAAATCTTGTTCGGCTAATTCAAATCCATCTTGCGTGGATTCCATCAACCGCAATCGTTCTTGACTGACATCCCCCTTGGAATCGCTAAGTAATATGCAATACGCCTGAATATCACCACGCCCAACGCGACCTCGTAATTGGTGTAATTGGGATAATCCAAAACGCTCAGCCCCTTCTATGCACATAATCGTCGCATTAGGAACATTAACGCCAACCTCTATGACGGTTGTAGACACGAGCAATTGAATGCGTCCATTATGAAAAGCTTGCATCACCTCATCCTTTTCTTTTGGATTCATACGCCCGTGAACAAGGCCCACTTCAAAGCTTTTATAAAAATAGTCTTTCAATTCCAAAAAGAGTTCTTCTGCTGCTTGTAAATCTAGTTTTTCAGACTCCTCTACTAGAGGACAAACCACATATACTTGATGACCTGCCGCCATTTCCTTACCAAAGAACACGCGCAATCGTTCTTTATATGAGCTATCTACAACATATGTCTTGACCGGTTTACGTCCTGGAGGCATTTCCTTAATGAGGGATACCGCTAAATCACCATATACAGATAGCGTCATCGTTCTTGGAATCGGTGTAGCCGTCATAATTAAAACATGAGGATACACCCCTTTATGTTGTAATGCGGCACGCTGATTAACACCAAATCGATGTTGTTCATCGATAATAACCAATCCCAGGTTCTTAAATTGAACCTTATCTTGAATAAGCGCATGGGTACCGATAATCAATTGAATCGTCCCATTTGCCAGCTCTTCATAGATTTTATCCTTTTCTTTTTTAGGTGTGGATCCTGTAAGCAATGCAATATTAATAGGCAAAGTTTTACAAAATTCAGTTATCCCTTCAAAATGTTGAGTCGCTAAAATTTCTGTAGGTGCCATGATAACAGCTTGGTATCCATTTTCTACGGCTTTTACAAGGCTCAATGTAGCTACCACAGTTTTGCCAGAGCCCACATCACCTTGTAATAATCGTTGCATGGGCCGTTCATCTTGCATGTCCTGTGAAATTTCTGTTACCGCCCGTTCTTGATCCCCCGTTAGCTGAAAGGGTAAATTCGTCCTACATTGTTCCATCAATGTATCATCTGGTTCCATCTTAGGCCCTACATGACATTGCTCTTTATTTCTAAGCAGAGCCAATCCAGACTGCATGATAAATAGTTCTTCATAGGCTAATTGATACCGTGCTTTTTCATGACTTTCACTACTTGAAGGAAAATGCATTTCTTTAAATGCATCATATCGCTTCATACTCGCATGATAATTCATGATTTCAGGCGGTAAAATTTCATCTATTGTATGATGCGCTTCGAACCAATTTCGAATCGATGCGCGCACCACATATTGAGAAACGCCATCCACCAAGGGATAAATAGGAACAATGCCCGTATCTGGCATAGCATCTGGCCCGAGATTTTCTATTTGCGGAGAATTCATCTGCATAGAACCATATTGAAATTCGGCCTTACCGTACGCATAGAGGCGTTGACCTTTTTTGTAAAAGTTCTTTTTATATCCTTGATTGAATAATACAATCTTCATCAGACCAGTTCCATCTGTGATGATAACTTCTAAAATAGATAAGCGAGGCCGTGGCCGTTTTTCCGTAATGGATACGACAGTACCTACAACCCCCGCAGTAATACCAGTTTCCAATTCTTTTATGGAATAAATTTTACGTCTATCTTCATAGGAGCGTGGAAAATAAGCCAATAAATTGGATACAGTATCAATGCCTAATTTATGAAGTTGTTTTTCTCGACCTGGTCCAATTCCCTTAATAGAGGTCAGTGCTTCGTTCATTATAATGCCTCACATATGACATACTTAATGAATATAGTGAAAATATATCCATTTTTATATTTCTCTTGCCATATCTCATAGATTTCGACTACAATATTAGCTATAGTATACCAAATATTGTAGTATATTTCATAAAATATCAATGCATGTAGTAAAAACACTTGCTTAAACCTTGTCTTTATGATAATATACTTTTGTTATGTTATAGATTAAGCTTGGAGGTGGAAACTATGGCAAACCTTTGCGAAGTATGTGGCAAATCCACATCTAGCGGTATGAACGTGAGTCACTCTCACATTCGCACAAGAAAAACTTGGAAACCGAACATTCAAAGAGTACGGGCGGTTGTAGACGGTGCTACAAAAAAAGTAAATGTATGCACTCGCTGCCTTCGTTCTAATAAAATTACACGCGCGTAAAATAAATAGTACATGTACTCTTAAACAAAAAGGCCGTTACCATTTGGTAACGGTCTTTTTGTTGTCCTATTACAAAGTAATATTAGGAATAAAGTAATCTTTAAATAATTTTATGGCATATTGATCTGTTAATCCTGCCACATAGTCAACAATATCAACAGTGGAATACATACCTTTTCGTTCTACATAGGTTTCTATATCACCTGGATGCTCCATAAAGTGTGTAAATAAATTTTTTACTACATGCGCGGCCTTATTCCTATCAGGAATTAAGGCAGGTGCTAAATAGACGTTTTTAAACATAAACTGTCTAAAAATATTCATCGTGCTTTCAATATCAGCAGACATCTGAATTGCCGGTTTATCCAATGATTGTTCAACCATATCTTTCACCATGGCCGTAATCATGCTAGACGGAGTATCACCAAAATAGAAGCGCACTTCTTCTGGTAAATCGTTAGCTTCTAGCATACCCGCCCGTTGTGCATCATCATAATCATGACACAAGTAGGCAATACGGTCCACAATACGTATAATCTGCCCTTCTAACGTGGATGGTATAGTTGGTCCTGTATGGCCTAAAATCCCATCTCGCACTTCTTTTGTAAGATTAAGACCTTGTCTGTTGCCATGTTTCTCTAATACTTCTACCATGCGCAAACTTTGTTCATTATGGTTAAAATGGCCCACCATATCACGCAATGCATATTCCCCAACATGGCCAAATGGTGTGTGACCCACATCATGCCCCATTGCAATGGCTTCCACTAAGTCTTCATTGAGTCTAAGAGCACGCGCAACAGTACGGCCGATTTGCCCTACTTCAAGGGTATGCGTCATTCTTGTTCTATAATGATCACCAGGTGCAATATATACTTGTGTCTTATGTTTTAAACGACGAAAACATTTACTATGTATAATTCTATCCCGATCTCGTTGAAATGCGGTACGTAGTGGATCTGGCTCTTCATCAATATCGCGCAATGCCATACTGCTTCTCGCCGCATAGGGAGATAAGATCATATCTTCTCGTTCTTCTATACGTTCTCTAATATTCATAGTACCTCTTTATCAAAAATGTTAACAATATACTATTTAATAATAGGGAGGCTTGCGCCTCCCCTATTTATTTTCCGGCAGCCATACGGTTTTTATCTACTAATTGCATAACAAGAGATGCTGTCTCTTCAATGGATTTGTTGGAAACATCAAGCACTTGGCAATGTAGACGACGCATAATGGCTTTTGCATATTCTAATTCAGAATTAATGCGCTCAATGGAGGCATAATTAGCCTCATCTTCTAAGCCTATAGCACGCAAACGTTCACTGCGGATATTATTCAATTTATATGGGTCAATAATTAACCCCACAATTTTCTTAGGCGGAATCTTAAATAATTCCTCTGGCAATGGTACCTCTGGAACTAATGGTAAGTTAGCCGCCTTGATTTTTTTATACGCTAAAAACATGGATAATGGCGTTTTACTTGTACGAGATACGCCGATAATCACAACATCAGCCTTTTCAAAGCCTGATGGATTTTTACCATCATCGTATTTAACGGCAAACTCGATAGCTTCTACCTTTTTAAAATATTCTTGGTCTAGCTTATGCACCATACCGGCCGTCATGCGTGGCTTCGTAGACGCTACTGTACCTACGGCGTCCAATACAGGGCCCATAATATCAACAGCAGGAATATTATTTTCTGCCGCTTTTTCGTGTAAATAATTGCGCAATTCTAAAGATACAATGGTATGACAAATTACGTGATTGCCATTTTTAGCATCTCGTATAATTTCATCAATTTGAGCCTTATCTTCGATATATGGTATGCGAACAATTTCAATTTGTTCCTTATCGTACTGACTTGCTGTTGCTCTTGCAACGGCCTCTGCAGTTTCGCCTAAGGAGTCAGATATCGCATAAATAATTTTTTCTGCCATCTTTATACCTCTTGAGTACTACATTCTAAAAACGCTTTAGTCACAGTTGTTTTAGATACACGTCCTACGACCTTTAATCGTTTCTTAGGACTATCTTGTGATTCATCGTCTTCTCTAACTATAACAGGTAAACAATCGACTTCATAGTCAATCATCTTTTGCGCCGCCACAGCCAACGAATCCGATGGTTCTACGGTGATAACTTTGCTAACGGGTGTCATAATCATTGAGATAGGCATTGTATGTGCATCGGTTTGACCTATGGAGGCACGCAATAAATCCTTGCGTGATACAACACCTTGTAAATAGGAACCTTCGCAAACCAAAATCGTACCCACGTCCTCTGTAAAAATAGTCACGATTGTATCATATAGATTGGTCTCTGGCGATACGATAACGGCTTGTGAAAGCACATCATGTACACTATAAGACCTTAAAATTTCAGCAGTTTGGTCCTTTGGCGACAAGCCAACATAGTAATATCCTACATTAGGCCTTGCTTCGAGAACACCAATCATGGTGAGCACGGCTAAATCCGAGCGCAATGCAGATCGTGTCACATCCAAATGTTCCGCTATAGCACTTCCCGTAACAGGTCCTTTTTCACGTACAATATGGGCTATTGCTTCTTGTCGTTTTGAAAGTTTCACACCCGTCCCTCCTTTCGCATATAAATATTATATCCTATGTATCATTTTAGAAAAAGAGGAGGCGCTCTCGCCTCCTCTTTACATCATCAAATAAAGTATATCTTTATTACCATTCAAGGTCTTCTACATCTTGACGACCACGACCTGTAAGTGCATCCATCATCATGCGTTGCTCGATTTGAGCCACCATTTTCTTAGTATTTTTAACCGCATCTGGATTAACAGAGATGGAATCAATACCACTCTTAACTAAGAATTCACAAAGTTCAGGGTAAACACTTGGTGCTTGGCCACAGATGGATACAGTTTTACCATCTTTATGAGCCACTTCGATAAGATGACGAATAGCTCTACGAACGGCTAAATTACGTTCATCATAAATGTGTTGGACTGTTTCATTATCGCGGTCACATCCTAGAACAAGCATTGTCAAATCGTTAGAACCAATGGAGTAACCATCTACGTATTTGTTGAATTGGTCAGCTAGGATAATATTTGCTGGAATTTCAGCCATGAGCCAGATTTTGAAATCTTTACCGCGTACAAGTCCTTCTTGAGCCATCAAATTAGTTACGAGTTCAGCTTCTTCAACAGTACGGCAGAATGGAATCATAACTTGTAAATTTTTGAAACCAAATTCATTACGTACTTTTTTGATTGCTTCTAATTCTAATTTGAAAGCAGGTGTGTATTTAGGATCATAGTAACGAGAAGCACCACGCCAGCCAAGTAATGCACTGGATTCATGTGGTTCAAATTTATCGCCACCTTTAAGGTCGCGGTATTCACTAGATTTAAAGTCGCTTAAACGAACTACTACTTGGCGAGGTGCCAATGCTTGACATACCTTACGCATACCTTCAGCCAATGTATTAACGGCTACATCACTGCGACCTGTTTCGATAAGATGCAATGGATGTTCATGGATGAATGTAGTCCAAATGAACTCTTCACGCATCAAACCGATACCATCACAAGGCAATACACCGTATTTTTCAGCCAAGTCTGGATCGCCTAAGTTCATGTAAATCTTAGTACCAGTTACAGGAATATATTCACTTGCTACCACAGCTTGTTCTTGCGGTGCAGCTGGTTTAACAACATCTTCTAACACACCATCGTAAACAATACCATTAGTTGCATCAACAGTAATCATTTGGCCTTCTTTAATAGAAGTTGTAGCTTCATGGCTACGGCTCTTAGTACCAACGATACAAGGAATACCAAGTTCACGGCTAACGATGGACGCATGGCAAGTCATACCACCAGCATCCGTAACAATAGCTTTGGCTTTTTTCATAGCTGGAACCCAGTCAGGTGCTGTCATAGCTGTAACAAGGATTTCGCCTTCTTTGAATTCATCAATATCTTCAGGATTGATGATAACATGTGCTTTACCAGCAGCTTTACCAGGGGATGCTGGTAAACCTTTAACTACGATTTCACGATCTGTAGTAGTAGCTGCGCTTGTTTCTGTAGTTTGTTCGGATTTATCTTTTCTAGACCATACTGTTTCTGGACGTGCTTGAAGAATCCAGATTTTACCATTTCTTTCATCTACGCCCCATTCCATATCCATGTAGCAGCCATAATGTTTTTCAATAGCTTTAGCGTATTCAGCTAATTCCAATACTTGTTCATCGGAAATAACTTGTTTGTTAGCTTCATCAGCAGGTACGATTTCTTCTATGCAATCGCCATCAGCTTTACGTACAAGGCGAATATTTTTATCATTAATCATGCGATCAGTGATAACCATTTTTTGTTTATCTACACGGAAGTTATCTGGTGTAACTGTACCTTGTACTACATATTCACCAAGGCCCCAAGAACCTTCGATTAGGATGTTGTTATCATTACCTGTTACAAGGTCAACAGTAAACATAACGCCAGCAGCTTTGGAGAATACCATCATTTGAACAGCTGCACTCAACGCTACTGTCATATGGTCAAAGCCTTGTTTTACACGGTAATATGTTGCACGATCAGTAAATGTGGATGCATAACATTCTTTTACTTTTTCAATGATTGTATCTGCACCACGAACATTTAAATATGTATCTTGTTGACCAGCAAAGCTAGCATCTGGTAAATCTTCTGCAGTTGCACTAGAACGAACAGCTACGAAAGGATCTTTTTCGCCTACCTTTTCACCTAATTCTTCATAGGATTTGCGAATAGCTTCAGCCAATGCAGCAGGCATTTCTTCTTGACAAATCATGCGGCGAATTTTTGTACAAACTTCGCGAAGTAATGCAGAGTTTTCTACATCATCTAAATCATCTAACTCTTGACGAATACGATCTTCAAGACCAGTTTCTTTCATAAATTCACGATACCCATATGCAGTTGTTGCAAAACCATAAGGTACAGGTACATTTGTAGAGGAAGTTAATTCACCTAAGGATGAGGATTTACCACCTACTAAATTTACGTCTTCACGTTTTAATTCATCAAACCATAATACATAAGCTGTTTCGCGATTCATGTGAGAACCTCCTGTTTGTAATTAGTGCAACACATTAAACCTTTTACATATAAATAGTATACCTTAATCGAAATTATGTCAATTTTTATAGGCATTAATATGCAAAATAAATTGAGAAAAACAAAAAAAGATGATTGCCTTATAGTAAACAACCATCTTTTCAATACATAGGTATTATTTAATTATTGTTTCTTCCAGGCTCTAATAAGAAAATATACATGCCTAGAAGCAGAAATTGGAAGATATCTTCATCAACAAGCCTACTTAAACTAGTAACAACAATAAATAGAGGATAGATCCAAAACGGCAATCCTATATCATAGGATCGTCTCATACCGGTCATAAAAAAGAAAGTAAAACCATATATACAAAAGGAATACCCGAGAATGATATACATAATACCCTCGGTAATGGTTTTAGAGTCCATTGCTGCTGGTCCATATTTTACTGAAAAAAATCCAATACCGAGTGCAAATGTATTCCCCACAAAGAACAATAAACGTCCTAATGGAACCTCAGGATCTAAATATTTAATATGTTTTATCTTCCCATAAATTAATAGAAATATAGATATAATAATACCTATAGGAATTGTATTAAACCCAAACCATTTTATTATTTCCAATTATTATACCCCAAATACCATTTTCATAATTATAATACACGCTAGAAAAAATATATCTATTATAAATTGTATATCTTTGCTTAAGCCAAAATATATCATAAAAAAGTGACCACCACAAATAATAATTGAACTTACAATCGCTAATATGATTTCATATTTTTTTAAATGCTTATTTTCTTTATAACGTTTGTATAGTACATAATTAACATAGATAATCCAGAAATAAGGAAAAAATTCAGGTTTCATATATTTACTCCGATACTTTTAAATAATACTCTCTATCTTTTTCTCTATCTTCATCAGTTTTTTTATCAATGGTTTTAATGGCTCAACAAGATAGTTATAAATATTTGTTGTTGCTATATCTGTATTTGAGCCTAATTCAGCATTTACCTGACTAGGTGATCTGCAGCCATTTTCTTGGACAGATATAATTAAGCTACTTTTAGGGAGTGAGTTCGGTATTCTACCAGACTTATTCCTTTTAATTTGAGCTTAATGCATTTTGTATTGTAATAATCCATATAATCCTTTAATTTACTAATGAAATCTTCATAGGAATCAAACTTTTCTAAATATAACAACTCTGACTTCAACAAACCAAAGAAGTTTTCCATCACGCTATTATCCAAACAGTTTCCTTTACGAGACATACTTTGGATGATAGCGTGATTTTTTAATGTTTCTTGATAAGTACTATGCTGGTACTGCCAGCCTTAATCTGAATATAAGATGCAGCCTTTACTTTTTGGTCTATTCTTAAAGCCTTTATCCAGCATAGATAACACCTGTGTTAATACAGGTCGTTCTGATATTTCATAGAATACAATTAAGACATTTCATATTTCAACCGAGCAATTTCAGCTTCTAGTTCTTTAATCCGTTCTTTGTCTGATTTAATAGTTTGATCTTTTGTGGGAGGTATTAGTTCTTTCTGTTTCATAGATGGTCTACCTTTAGGCTTGGGGTGTAACCACAAAATTCCTTCGTCTAAATACCGCTTTTGCCATGCCGCAATTAGACTAAGATTATCTAAATTAAATGGTTCTGCTGTTTCTTTAAAGGATAACTTATCTTTCCAGCTCGTTTCAAGAACTTTACGTTTAAAATCTGCTGAAAATACTCGTTTACTAATTTTATGAGTCAAATTATGACTAAGTTTAAATTTGTATAGACAGTTTTTTACAGTACTTTCTGGAATTTCAAGCTCCTTAGCAATTCTAAAGGGACTTAATTCTTTTTCGAAAAGGCTAATTACTTTTTCTTTAACTTCTTTTGACTATTTTGACATAAAAAACTGCACCTCCAAAAATTGTATCCAATTTTTAGGGTGCAGTTCAATACTAGACAATCATCTTTTTATTTTAGTTTGACACATGGATAATAAATCTTAATTGATTGGGCTTCATATCACTACCATTAACAAATAAAATACCATCCTCTAAAGTAATACGATATAGTAATGTAGCCTCTGAAGTCTCAATTTTTTCTACTTTACTATTAGGAAAGATATAAGCAATAGTTTCTAGAGTTTGTGGCATAACAGTTTTATAATCTGGGCTTACCTCCATATCAAGATACTGAATCCACTCCCCACGGCTATACTGACCATAAGACATTCTAATATTTTCACTATTAGAAACAACAACTAATCTATTCAAAACTACTTCAGCAATTTCATGTTTATTATCTTTATCAATCTTGTAAATAGCAGAAAAAATCAACAAAGAAAACATCAATATTCCTAACAAAAACTTTAAATATTTTACCATATTAATACTCATATAAAATATAAAACAATGTGATGCTTAAAATAATAAGAAAAGTAATCCTTTCCACCTTATAAGATCTTTTATATGTTCCATAAACAACATCATTAAGCCAAGGAAATAATATTCCAACTAGACAGAAAAATAAAATAACCAAAGAGTTGAAAATATAATCAGGCATTTCAATAAGCTTGATTAAAATTGTATCTAATAAATTGTTTATTAACATTTATATTACCTATTCTTAATAGACGTTATCGACTTCACCATCTGAATTGCTTGATCTTTAGGACTATCACTATCTACTAACGAATCTATTTTTTGTACTTCTTTTTCTCCATTTAAAGGATAACTTATCTTTCCACCTAGTTTCAAGAACTTTACGTTTAAAATCTGCTGAAAATATTCGTTGAGTATTTTGACATAAAAAACTGCACCTCCAAAAATTGTGTCCAATTTTTGGGGTGCAGTTCAAACCTCATCACAGTTTTATATTAGTAAAATTTAATTTTGATAAATTTACGCTTACCTACTTGAACAATCATACCGTCTTCAAGTACTAGGTTTTCTTCGCCATATTTTTCACCGTTGACTTTGAATGCACCAGCTTTAATGGAGCGACGTGCTTCACCATTAGAAGCAGTCAAACCAGCATCCGTACAGAATTGTGGTACGAAAATAGCTTCGCTAGGTTTATCAATAGCATATTCAGGAATATCGGTTGGTAATGCGTGTTGTTGGAATACGCGTTTAAATTCATCTTCCGCCTCTTGCGCTGCTTGTTCACCATGATATAGACGAACGATAGTTTTTGCCAATTGCATTTTCGCATCACGCGGGTGCAATGTGCCATTTTCTAAACGTTCTTCCATGTCTTCTTGATCTTCAATAGACATATCCGTAACGAGCATGAAGTAACGCATCATCAATTCATCTGGAATAGACATGGCTTTACCATACATATCTTTAGGTGCTTCATCGATACCGATGTAATTGCCCAAGGATTTACTCATCTTTTGAACGCCGTCAAGACCTTCGAGCAATGGCATGGTAATAACTACTTGAGGTTCTTGTCCTGCCAAATCTTGCAAGTGACGACCCATTAATAAGTTGAAAGTTTGATCTGTACCACCAAATTCAACGTCTGCATGCAATGCAACAGAGTCTTGACCTTGCATCAATGGGTACATGAATTCATGGACGCCAATAGGACGACCTTCTTTGTAGCGTTTATCAAAGTCATCGCGCTCCATCATACGTGCTACTGTATAAGAACTTGCCAAGCGAAGTACATCAGCGAAGTTCATGGATTCAAGCCATTCGCTATTATCGCGTACAATTGTTTTTTCAGGGTCTAATACCTTAAAGATTTGTGTCTTATAGGTTTCCGCATTTTTTAATACTTCTTCCTTGGTAAGTGGTGGGCGTGTTACGCTTTTACCAGTAGGGTCACCAATACGTGCTGTGAAGCCGCCGATTACAATAACCACTTGATGGCCAAACTCTTGGAACAAGCGAAGCTTACGAAGTGGTACGGTATGACCCAAATGAATATCCGGAGCCGTAGGATCAAGGCCCAATTTTACGATCAATGGTTTATTTTCTTTAATAGATCGTTCTATTTTTTTGACTAAGTCTTCTTCATTAATTATTCCAGATACGCCATGTGTAATTTGGCGCACTTGTTCTTGTGCTGTAATCATGGAAATCCTCCTACATAAAATCTGTTCTCTATAGTATACCATTATAAATAGGCTTTCACAATTATATATAGTGTTTGTTTTATGTCTTTTATGGTATACTATTTATAACTGCGTAATATATTTTACGTTATATTTACTTTAAAAAAGAGGTGACTCTATGGGTAATAACTCAAATATGAGAGCTCGTCGTAAGCCAGCTCCTAACCCGAGCAATCCAAAGGCATCAACTAAAAAGACGATTTGGATGATTGTATTATTACTTGTTCTTATTGTAGCCGGTGGCGGTTGTGGATTTATAAGTGCTACCATGTCTAACCTTCCAGATGTATCGAATGTACGACCATCTGCATCGTCTCAGATTTATGACGTACATGGCAATTTAATTACTACGGTTCATTCCACAGAGAATCGGTTGCCAGTTCCAATTAACGAAGTACCAAAAGAATTACAAGATGCTTTTGTAGCTACTGAAGACTCTCGTTTTTATAGCCATCATGGTATCGATCCTATCGGTATTTTACGTGCTATCTGGGTTAATGTTGTACATAGTGGTGTAGCCGAAGGTGGTTCCACAATCACTCAACAATTGGCTCGTAATGCATTTCTTTCCCAAGACAGAACGCTCAAACGTAAAATTTCCGAAGCTTTATTAGCACTTAAAATCGAACAGCACTATACAAAACAAGAAATTCTTGAAATGTATATGAACCAAATTTATTTTGGTCAAGGTGCTTATGGTGTTCAATCTGCTGCTCACGTTTACTTCGGTAAAGATGTACGCGATTTAACATTAGCCCAATGTGCTATGCTTGCTGGGTTACCTCAAAGTCCTAACTACTATTCCCCATTCAACAACTTAGAAGCTGGTAAAAAACGCCAAGCCGTTGTATTGGGCCAAATGGTTAAGTATGGTTACCTCTCACAAGATAAAGCCGATGCAGCTCGCGAAGCAGATTTAGGTTTGGTTGCTAAACAAGAGCAAACTCACGAAAACAACAATGCATCCTATTTTATCAACTACGTAATTGCTCAAATTTCTGAAAAATATGGTGATGATGCAATCTACAAAGATGGTTTAAAAATTTATACCACTCTCGATATGGATGCGCAAAATGCGGCTGTTGCAGCAATGCAAAATCTACCAACTATGTATACTGACCAAAATGGTCTACACCAACCACAAGGTGCTATCGTAGCAATGAATCCACATAATGGTTATATCGTTGCCATGGTCGGTGGTCGTGGCGATGATGCCTTTAACCGTGCATCACAAGCGGAACGTCAACCAGGCTCTGCTATGAAGCCTTTTGTTTACTTAGCTGCTATTCAATCTGGTAAAACTCCAGGGTCCATTGTTGATGATAGTCCTGTTGATTTTAATGGATGGCGTCCTCAAAACTATGAACGAAACTTTGAGGGTAATATTACATACCGCTATGCATTACAACATTCCCGTAACGTACCAGCTGTAAAAATCGCTGATGAAGTTGGTATGTCTAAGATTATCGACTTAGCTAAGAAGATGGGTATTACTACCTTAACTGATGAAGATAACAACTTATCAACAGCACTCGGTGGTTTAACTCATGGTGTTTCACCATTAGAAATGGCAGAAGCCTATGGCGTACTGGCTAATGGTGGCGTCAAGGTTCAACCTACAGCAATCATAAAAATTGTGGATCGCAACGGACAAGTGGTGGAAGAAAATTCCATCCAAGAAAAACGCGTCGTTGAAGAAAAAGATGCGGCTATCATCACAGATATGTTAGAGTCTGTTATCACTGGTGGTACTGGTGGTAATGCTGCTATCGGTAGACCTGCTGCTGGTAAAACAGGTACAACAGATGATGAAAAAGATGCTTGGTTCGTTGGATATACACCTGATTTAGTTGCTGCGGTTTGGATAGGCGATGACTACGGATCTGAAACATTAGGTATTACCGGTGGTTCAACGCCGGCAGTAATGTGGAGACAATTTATGTCGGCCGCATTAGCTAATACCCCTGCTTCCGACTTTAATGTACCAGCTAGCGCGCAAGCAGCTGTTAGTGAAGGACATTACAATCCGGTAAAAGAAGCTCCGAAAAAGGACGATAAAGACAAAAAAGATGACAAAGATAAAAAGGATGATAAGGATATAAATGATGCAATCTCAAAAGATGATGACTCATCATCCAAGGTAGAATCTACAGATTCCAAACCAAGTCAATCTAAGTCTAAAAAAGATAAAAAGAAAGATCGCTAACTAGTAGCTGATCGATATGCTAAGAGGCAAAGCCACATGGTTTTGCCTCTTTTCTATTACAAAAAAAGAAGCAAACTCATGTGAGTCTGCTTCTTTTATTGCATGATCCTAAAAATTAGTATGTTATTTTAACACTACATTTGTAGCACCTGCTCCGCCCTCATCATAGCCAGCAGTTTCAAAATGTGCTACTTGTGGCAAGGTTCGTAAATACTGATGTACGCCTTCGCGCAATGCACCAGTCCCTTTACCATGAATGATACGAACTTGGTTGATGCCGCCTAATAGGGCTTGATCAATAAATCGACCTACAGAAACAACAGCTTCATCTACGGTTTGACCGAGAATATTAATCTCTGTACGCACTTCTTTTTGACGTTGTACGGCAGAGCCACCTGCTTTCTTGCGTGTTTTAGGTTGGGCCTTAAGATTATCTCGTTGAATCTTATTGGATTCTTCTCTCGTAGTAGATTGCAATTCATTTACTTTCACAGTAGCAGATAAACCATTGATATCTACAGTAACGCGATTGCCCTTAATGGATAAAACCGTCCCTAACGAGCGCAAAGATGTGACATATACGACTTGACCAATAGCAACTGCATCAATAGATAATGTCTTACGATCATCGTTCACCGGTGCCTCTGGCACGTGAACATTAGAGATTCCTTTACGAGCTGCATTGATGGCGGATAGGCGCTTATCCTTATTTGTCTCAGAGAATTGAGCCTTTAACTGTTTAATGATGGCTTCTCCTTCTACGCGGAGACTACGTTTCATCGATTCCGCATCAGCTTGAGCCTTCGCTAACATCTGTTTGCGTTTTTCATTAAACTGTTTCTTTTCTCTTTCTAATTGACCGCGCATACGACGTGTTTCATCTAATTCTTTTTTGAGTGCCCGTTCGCGTTCCGATGATTTACGTAATTGTTCATTCAAATCGGTTAGAACATTTTCCATTTCACTACTGCCAAATTTAGATTTGTAATCGCGTGCACGATTGACGATATCCTTTGGTAGCCCCAAGCGCGCTGCAATGCTCAATGCATGACTACTACCAGCTACGCCAATATGTAATCGATAGGTAGGCTTTAATGTACGCTCATCAAATTCAACGTGACCATTCTCGATACCTGCCGTATGGTACGCATAGTTCTTTAACTCATTATAGTGAGTACTAACCATCATGAGAGTTCCCTTTTGCCGGAAGAATTCAAGTATGGATACAGCTAAGGCACTACCTTCCTCTGGATCTGTACCTGAACCAAGTTCATCAAGAAGTACAAGATCATTAGGGCCACAGTGTTTAATAATAGAAATCACTTGTGTCATATGTGCAGAAAATGTACTCAAGCTAGCTTCAATGCTTTGCTCATCCCCAATATCTGCAAAAATATTATGAAAAATCGGCAATATAGAACCGTGATCAGCAGGAATGAATAAACCACTTTGGTTCATAAGAGATAATAAACCAAGTGTTTTTAATGACACCGTTTTACCACCCGTGTTGGAGCCGGTAATCAATAAAATTCGATAATCCGTACCCAGGCGAATATTTGTAGGTACAACTGTATTGGCAGGAATCAACGGATGGCGAGCACGCATCAAATTGACGTCACGCCCTTCGCTCAATGTGGCTTGTACTGCCTTTTGAGCTATAGCGAGTTTTGCTTTACCATAGACAAATTCAATATGAGATACCTTTTCACAGGCATCCATCAGATCATTACTATGTTGTTTGATAAGGGCTGAAAGTTCCTTATAAATGCGTAATACCTCTTGCTCCTCACCAATTAAAGCTTCTTGCAAATCATTGTTTAGCTGTACAAGTCGCATCGGTTCAATATATAATGTTTGCCCTGTTGCAGATCGATCGTGAATTAAACCATCAAAATATTGGCGATATTCTTGCTTAACAGGAATTACATAACGATTGTTGCGTTGCGTAATAATCGCTTCTTGGAAATATTTCTGATTATCCTTGTCATGCAATATGGCTTGAATATCGTGTTTAATACGATCTCGCGTCTTACTAATCGTATTCCGTAGGCTCGCCAATTTAGGAGATGCTGTATCGAGCAGTTCCCCTTTTTCATCAAATACACGTTTTAACCGTTGTTCCACACGGTCCATATTCGGCATGTCTTGCATCCATAAAGACAATAATGGGTATTCCATATACTTCGCTCTAAAGAACTTCGCCATACGTTTATAGGCACCTATGGTTATATAGACATCCCATATGGCTTCTCGTGAAAGCACAAAATCCTTACGACTCTTTTTACAAGATTCACGTATATCTCGAGTCCCCCCTAAAGGTTGCTCGATTTCTGTTTGCCAAGAGCGCAGTGCTTCTGCTGTTTCATCTAAAGCCTCTTGAATCTTTTCTCGATTCGTCATAGGTTCCAATGCTAAAGCCATTTCTTTAGCAATAATAGAGCTACAATGACTAGCCAACTCTTCTTTAATTTTTATAAAATCTAATACATCTTCATTAAACAATGTACTACCTCGTTCTATAAAATACCTCTAAAATAATGTCCCCGTGTAATAGATTCGCCTTGGGAATCTATTTTCTTAGGTGGTGCCTCCATCGTACCCGTTGCTATGCCAACATATTGGGATACAATATCTTTCACATAACTTGGTTTCATATGACGACCATCTATGCGTAATATGGAAATTCCTTTTTGTAATAACATAGGTACATAGGCTCGCATATCCATTTCATGACTATTCATGATGTGCATACGACAGTATGGATCCGTACGAATTGGGAATATTTCACCTTTTCTATCCTTTAACGAATACGATTCCTTAACACATGGCATAGGACAATTTACTTTACTACCTGTGCCAACAAAACTTGCAATAGCACAATATTCGGAAATCATCATTTCCGTATAGCCATGTATCATCGTCTCAATAGGAACGTGACTATGTTTAGCTAGTTCCGTAATTTGTTTTAAGGTCAACTCTTGCGATGGATTTACGCAACTTATATGTAACTGTTCCCAGAAATGCAATGTAGGTGTATTGAAAATATTAAGGCCTGTATCAGCCTCAATGGCACCTGTATATCCTAATTCACGGAGCCATAATAATGCTTGTGGCACGTGAATGGAAATACTATCTGGATGAGACTGTACGATTGCCTCTAATGTACGTTTATATGCTTCTACTTCATCATCTTTCACAACTCGTGGTGTAGCAAAGGTGCAAATCACATCAGATTGAGCACATAAACGGGCCACCTCATCATATATAGATAACGCATATGGTGTACGACTCAGTCTATCACCACCAAAAACGATTTTCTGTGCTCCACCAGAAATTGCTGCTTTCACACCTTCTATTTCATCGACACGAGCTGAAATCATAGGACAAGTATCATAGGATAACTCGTGTTGCGCCTTGAAATCATAATCTACATCGCCTGTTACTTGCAATGCTTGCCATGATTCAACATGATGTGTAATTAACGCTGTTTCTAATGCAGTTACGGCATCACGACGTAGTGCATTAAGAACGCTAGCAGGCCACATATAAGGGCCATCAGGAATATCTACATAAGAAAGCCTAAATAACGTATTACCCAACCGACCTAACTGTTCTGTTACCTTCTCTAACGATGTGGGCACTTTATTAGCAATAGCTGGCACATACTCATTTGTAACAGTCACACTAAGACCAGAGTCTAGGATGGCAGTTAATTCAGTATAATTTGTTTCACCATTAGAACCAACACTGAGATATACAGACATATCATATTTACGGGTAAACTCTTGTAAGCCTCGTGACTTTGTATTCTTTGGTGTAGATGCTAAATATAATTGACCTACTGCTAAGCCCTCTGCGGGTCGCCCTTTATACAGCGTATCGGATACACATGTCCATTTGTCATCTACCGTATAATAGGTAACACTGCCATTAGATTGTAATATTTTAACTAATGAACCTTGTTCAATAGGTTCTGTTAAGGATAAGTAAACTTCCCCTTTTTTCGTATACGATTCGCCGATTGGCTTACCCTGGTGATTTGGCGCCACTACGGTCATCATTTGTCGACCTACCGTATCTTCTAAATAGGCTGTGGAAAATCCACGATTAAATCCAGAGGCTAGTGCTTTACGTTGATTTTCGTGAATTGATGCCTCATCCAATATCTCTCTATAAGTACCTATCACTTGACGAACATAGGATACCTTTTTCATACGACCTTCTACCTTAAAGGATGTAACACCAGCCGCTACGAGTTCGTTCATATGCTCACTATAATTGAGGTCCTTAGGACTTAGCAAATAAGCTTCATGTTTAGGTAACACACTTTCACCCTTAGAATCCAATAATTCATAAGGTAAGCGACAAGGTTGTGCACAAGCACCTCGGTTGCCACTGCGTCCACCGATGAAAGAACTCATCAAACATTGACCTGAGTAGCATACACATAATGCACCATGTACAAATACTTCAATTTCTGCCTTACAATGTTTGCATATATGTTGAATTTCCTTAAGACTTAATTCACGAGCCAAAACAACACGTGTAAAGCCTAGACTTTCATAAAAACGAACCGCATCAAGTGTAGCAGCCGTCATTTGTGTACTCCCATGAAGATGGATGTTTGGTGCAACACGTTTTGCAATTTCTGCAACAGCTAAGTCCTGCACGATGATGGCATCTACACCAATGGAATCTAAATCCTTAATATACTGTTCAAGGTCCTTCAGTTCCGTATCACCAATCAAAATATTAACGGTTACATACACAGACACATCTAAAATATGTGCTAACCGTACAGCCTCACGCAATTCATCAATACCAAAATTGGCTGCATGAGCCCGTGCGTTAAAGACCTTGCCCCCTAAATATATAGCATCTGCCCCCGATTCTAAGGCGGCCATAAAATTTTCCATCGTACCCGCTGGTGCTAATAATTCCATAATAAATCCTTTCTGACTCATTACCTATACCTTCTATTATACAACAGGGGATAGATAGACATAAAAGGGTTTACCATAAGGTAAACCCTTTCACGATGATTTATCGTAATTTACAATTTTTAGTTGCTAATGCATCAATAATCGCTTGAATTGCACCATCAATGTCTTCATCATTTAATGTGCCTTCCATCGATCTAAATTGTAAATTATAAGCTAAGCTACGATAGCCCGCTTCAATATGTTCCCCTTCGTAAACGTCGAAGATAGATACGGATTCTAAGTACTCTCCGCCATGTTCCTTAATAAGTGCTACAATTTCGCCACTTGTAACAGATACTGGCGCTACGATTGCCAAGTCGCGACTTGTACCTGGGAATTTACTGAATGATTGATATCTAAATGGCGGTACTGTAATGGATAATACAGCTTCCAAGTCGATTTCAAACATATACACTTTACCAGACAAATCGAAGTTTTTAACCACTTGTGGATGTAATTCACCATAGTTAGCAATCGTTACACCATTGACTGTATAATGTGCACTTACGCCTGGATGATAATAGCTTTCACTAGATGGTTGAATATCATATTGAGTCAATCCTAATTTAGCTAGTAAACCGTCAACTACACCTTTTACATCATAGAAATCAGTGTCGCGTTGCGCTTGGTTCCATGCGGCTTCTGTAACCTTACCCATCATAATACCACATGCCATAGGGCGTTCATGAGGTACTTCTGTTAATGGCAATGCCTTTGGTTCATACACATTAGCCGTTTCAAATAACCACAAATCTTTGTTTTGTTGTGCAATATTGCGTTTAGCTGCTTCAATAACAGCTGGCACCAACGTAGTTCTCATATATGGGAACTCTTCAGAAATAGGATTTAGGATTGGAATTGCCGTATAACGACTGTCACCTTCTGGTAACATCATATTCGTAAGGCCATCTTTGTGCATGAAACTAAATGTAATGATTTGGCTTAATCCTGCATGTGCTAAGTAATGCGTTACGTCTTTAGTTAACGCTTTTTTAGGTGTCATACCGCCGGAGGATAGTATCGCTACAGGAATTGTAGGCGCAATATTATCATAGCTTACGATACGCGCAATTTCTTCCGCAATATCAGGCATACCAGTTACATCATCACGCCATGTTGGAACGAGTGCTTCAATAGTATCACCAGATTCGGTAATGCCAAATTCGAGCTTCGTTAAAATATCTACCATTCTATCTTTTTCAATAGAAGTGCCAAGATAGTCATTGATTTGTTCTGCTGTGAAAGTTACAGTGCGTTGTTCTACTGGTTCTGGATATACATCAATAACGCCAACACTCACCTTACAAGAAGGACAGATTTGTTGTAACAATTGTGCAGCACGATCGATAGCATATGCTGTATATTTATGGTTTACACCGCGTTCAAAACGACCAGATGCTTCGGAACGCATACCTAATGCTTTGGATGTACGACGAATAGATGGTCCATTAAACACAGCAGCTTCGAACAAGACGTTCGTAGTTTTATCTGTTACTTCACTAGTAAGACCACCCATAACGCCAGCTACGCCGATTGGGCCCTTTGTATCTGCAATGATAAGCATGGACTCATTGAGTTCACGTTCATTACCGTCTAGCGTAGTAAGTGTTTCACCAGCTTTTGCACGACGTGCAATAAGGGTATGGTCCGCTACACAATCATAATCATAAGCATGCATTGGTTGACCTAATTCAAGCATAACGTAGTTTGTTACGTCCACTACATTGTTAATAGGGCGAATGCCGCTGTTACGCAAACGATTTTGCATCCACAATGGAGATGGTTCAATGGTAACATTCGTAACAAGACGGGATGTAAATCTCGTGCAAAGATCATGTGCTTCGATAGCTACAGATGCTTTACCTTCGATGGACTCACCATTTTCATTCACCATAATAACTGGGAATAAAGCCTTTTGATTTGTCATGATACCGAATTCACGGGACAAACCTACCATAGAGAAGCAGTCTGCACGATTAGCTGTTAATTCAAATTCATATACAGTATCATCAAGCATAAGTGCTTCTTTAATATCTAAACCAATCGGTGTACCTTCAGGGAATATATAAATGCCTTGTGCTTCTTCTGGTCTTACCAAATCAGAGGAAATACCGAATTCAGCAACGGAGCAGAACATGCCTTCTGATACAACACCACGTAATTTACCTTTTTTGATTTCTGTACCATCTGCCAAACGAGATTTATGATACGCAACTGGTACGATTTGACCAACAGCCACATTCGTAGCAGCGGTAACGATTTGCTTAGTAATTTCTTCCCCATCTTCAGATAAGCATTGTACTTGGCATACTTGTAATTTATCTGCATCTGGGTGTTTTGTAATTTCTACGATTTTACCAGTATAGATTTTTTTCAAACCTGGATCCATAGAAAGTACTTCTTCTACAGGAATACCTGCTTGAGTCAATTCATCCGCTAATTCTTGGGCAGGACGATTTAGATCAAGAGGTACGTATTCATTCATCCATTGTAAGCTTGCTTTCATTTCTACCTCCTAAAATTGTTCCAAGAAACGGATATCATCTTCAAAGAATAGACGTAAATCGCCAATACCATATAACAACATAGCAATACGTTCTACGCCCATACCAAAGGCAAAACCTTTCACCTTATTAGGATCATAGCCATTAAGCTCAAGTACACGAGGATGTACCATACCACAACCTAAGATTTCAAGCCACCCTGTATGAGAGCATACACGACAGCCTTCACCACCACACATTACACAGGAGATATCTACCTCTGCAGATGGTTCTGTGAACGGGAAGAAGCTTGTACGGAAACGTACTTTTGTTTCATCCCCATACATATGACGCAAGAAGGACTCTAATGTGCCTTTCAAATCAGCAAATGTAATATGCTCATCGATGATGAGACCTTCCACTTGATGGAATACTGGGGAATGTGTTGCATCATAATCCCAACGATAAACCTTACCAGGCGCAATCATACGGATTGGGCTGTTAGGCTCATGACGTTGCATTGTACGAGCTTGTACTGGAGATGTATGCGTACGCAATAAGAAGTTTTCTGTAATATAGAAGGAATCTTGCATATCACGTGCAGGATGGTCTTTAGGCAAGTTTAAGCATTCGAAGTTAAAGTAATCCTGTTCAATTTCTGGCCCCTCTTCAACGGTATACCCCATTTTCATGAAGAAGTCCTCAATCATTTCATTAACCTTAGTTAATGGATGAATGTGACCAGTTTTTGGCGCACGACCAGGCAATGTAATATCGATGTGCTCTTGCTCTAAACGAGCATTCAACTCTGCGGTTTCCATGCGAGTTTTTACAGCATCAATTTCAGCCTCTAATGCTTCACGAACAGCATTAACGAGAGCACCAGCCTTCGGACGTTCTTCTGGAGATAATTTACCACCAGAATTATTGGGAAGTTTCTGGGAATTAATTAACAATTCA
>OIUZ01000012.1_pt1 | contig 47352 bp, 39 predicted proteins | sample 1587181 | NCBI WGS metagenome assembly OIUZ01 (sample SAMN02675046, study PRJEB24791) | human gut metagenome, SKBSTL021 | isolation source: stool | host: Homo sapiens | place: USA | reverse complement strand
GTTCCAAGAAGAAATGAAGTATGGGGATTCAGCTGCTGTTAAGTTTGGACCAATTGATTTTGTTAAATATGCAGAAAGTTTTGGTGCCAAAGGATACCGCGTTGAAAAAGCAGTTGATTTAAATAAGGTTTTAGATCAAGCCTTTAAAGAACAAGGACCAACAATTGTTGATGTGCCAGTTGATTATAGTTTCAACCAAACATTAGGCAAGACGTTGTTAGATGACCAGATTCATTAACTCTGGAAAGGAAAATATCATGGAAAAATATGAAAGTAAAGTATTCCAGCATGGCACTTTAGGGATGCTGGTGCCTGGATTATTTGATGGAACAATGACAATTGAAGACCTGTTAAAGCATGGTGATTGGGGCATTGGCACAGCAAGTGGTCTTGATGGTGAAATGATTGTGCTAGACCATACACCCTATTTGGCTCAAAGTAATGGAGAAATCAGAGTTTTAAAAGCTGAAGAGAAAGTGCCTTTTGCGACAGTTCATTTTGAGCAAATAAAAGACAGTTTTGAAGCAACTAATTTAACTAAAACTGAGTTAGAAAACCGGATTTTGGCAGATTATCCCTATAAAAACGTATTCTTCGCAGTTAAAATTGTAGGAGAATTTTCAACAGTCAAAACCAGGGTAGTTGAGAAACAAACGAGACCTTATAAGACTCTACTTGAAGTAGCAAATGAGCAAGCAGTGTTTGAAGAGAATAGTGTTTCTGGTACTGTGATTGGGTATTTTGCACCAAAAGTATTTCAAGGACTAGCAGCTCCAGGATTTCATTTGCACTTTTTAGCAGATGATAAGTCGATTGGAGGCCATGTTTTAGGCTTTGATGTAAAAAATGCAACTGTCTACTTGCAACCATTTACTACAGTTGAGCAGCATTTACCGCTTGATAATCAGGAATTTTTAGATAAAGATTTAGACATTGCAGATATGCATGATCAAATTAAAAAAGCAGAAGGATAGGTAAAAAGTACATTATACTAACGTGTTTTAACAAAAGTATGATGTACTTTTTTGATTTTATAACATAATTTCGTTCCAATTTATGATATATGCGTAATTTGTTATTTAATTTTTGAAAATATAGGCATAAAAATAACCAAAATGTTAGAAATCATTCTTGATACTTCTGCGTTGTTGTGGTTTATTTCTCGTATAGAATTAATTATAAAGAAAGTCATAGAATTTCTAGGTAACTATATCTTAACTTGGTTGGGCATGTTATTATATTGTTGTGATGCTGATATTTAATAAGTAGTTTAAAAATATAAGTGAAAAATAAGTGAAAGGATGATCAAAGCAAAAAAAAGTATTAAAATTTAAGCTCATTTAAGCAAATATACTACTTATAATTAGGCGAACTTAAATTTTTTTATATTGGAGGAAAATATGGTTTCAAAAAATAATATTAAGATGAAAAATGAAAAAATTAGAGACGAAAAGCAGCGCTTCTCTATTCGTAAATTTAGTGTAGGTGCTGCATCTGTTTTAATTGGATTAAGTTTTAGTTTATATTCTGGCCAACAAGCATCTGCAGATACTGTTGATAATAGTGATAAGTCGGTTGTAGCAAGTAATCAAAGTGAAAAAGACGATAGTCAGAATACTGCAAATAATGGTGAAGAGAAGTCAAGTACTAATCAAGCTCAAAGTACAGTAACTGATAATCTTGATCACAGTACTGTTGTTGCTAGTTACGAAGCTAGTGCTACAAATGATATAGCTAAAAGTGAAAATAATAATGCTGTTACTGAAAATAAGCAAGATGAAAAGTCTAATGCAGAAACTGCAAAGACCGAAAACACTACTTCTGAGCAAAAGTCAGAATCAAAACAAAATACTGCAAACAATGTAGTTACTGAGAAGACTGAATCTTCTAAAAAGACTGCTACTGTTTCTGATGCAAATAAAGCAACAGAAGATGCAAAGACTAACGTAGCTAAGACCACTACTGAAGTAAGTAATGCTGCGAAGAATACTACTACTGAAACTGCAAAAACTGCTACTAAGTCAGAAGACACTAATGAAGCTCAATCAGCAGCATTAAGCAACAAGACAGATGAAGTTGCTAAAGATAAGACTGAATCCACTGTAAAGACAGAAGCTATTTCTGATACTAATAATGCAGTAGATGTAAAAGCTAACGAAAATTCTGGTATTGAAACTAATACCCTTGAGTTAAACAATATAGTTAAAAATGCTTCTTTCTTAAGTGCAAAATCAGCTACTGAAAGTAAAGTTGCTGTTGCAACTGAGGATACTGAAGATCCTAATTCAGTAACTGTTAGTGATGCTAATGGTTTAATTGATGCTATTCAAAATGGTACTGCTACTACTATTAATATTGCTAATGATATTAATGTCGAGACTAATCCAATCACCGCAGCTAACCCTGCACCTATTAGATATGCTATTAAAAATAAACGTGATATTTTAATTCAATCTACTGCAGGCAATAAATTTAAAATTGACTTCGATAGAAGTTACTTTGATATGACAAGTAATGATTATGGGGTTGCTTTTAAAAATATAGATTTATATGGTAGAAGTTATTATGGTATTTTTAGAAGTGCACATTACTATACTTTTGATAATGTAAATTATACTGGCTCTCAACTTATATATACTGACGGTATTACTGGAACGACAGTAACTTTTAAAAATACTGTAAATTCAAATTCTGTTTTAAGCTATACTGGTCCTCTCGATGGAAAGACTAGAACGACGCAATATAACGGAGGAGCAGGTAATCAGCAAGTTCTTCAGTTCTCAACTGGAAATAATATAGTTAATTTTGATCCAAGTAGTAAGGTCAACTTTACTACTTACAATTCAAACGTTATTGAAATTGATAAAGGTTCAACAGTAATTAATGTTAGAAGTGATTCTGATGGGAGTAATGGAGCTCAAGTTGTATTAAATCCACATACTAAAAATAATCCAGAACAATATGGTATGACTATGGATTGGATTGCTCGTGGTATTGCTTCCAATGGTAATACAACTTTAAATATTGATAAGGGAGCAAATCTTGATATTAATTTAAAGGATGATTCTAATGACAAATATCATTCAGGAGCACTCTATCTAAATAGTGGCGCTATTATTAACGTTGCTGGCAACTTAAATATTGTTTCTGATGGACAACCATATTACAGATCAACTGGAATTGATGATCCAGTATATATTGGTGGAAACTCTAAAATTGATGTAAACGGTGGCTCTTTTACAGTAAATGCAACTAACATGGGTGATTATAAAGGCTCAGTTGTTACTTCAGCTGGTACTTCAACAATTTCTATTAACCACCATGGTAGTTTCCAAATTACTGGAGATGGTACAGCAGCAACAGGAGTTAGTTTAGTAGCCGGCAGTACCTTTACTTCAACACAACCAGCATTGTTTAATATCACAATGCCAGAAGGTGCAACAGCAGTTAAGAACGGTACAATTCAATTCAAAGGCGTTAAGACTTCTGAATCAGGTCAACCAATTGGAGAAATCAACATTGTTTATGCAGCTAATGGTACTCCAACAGTTACTAAGGTAACTAGCTATGACGAACAAACTACCATTGATACGCGTGAAGCTGGTAACAATGCTAAGAATGAAATTAACTTAGTTGCCTCCGGCCCAGAAGTTGATTTAACTAATGTTAGCTTTACTAAAGATGCAGATGGAAACTACATTATGAGCGGTAATGCAAATACTTCTGCTGCCGCAGGTGCCTTTGTTTACATTTCAGTAAATGGTGAAGTTCATCAAGTTGCTACTACTAATAACCAAACTCTTTGGACTATTGGTCAAACTGGAGACCCAAGTTCAGCTGATGAACCATACACCGTTGAAACTGGTACAGATGGTAAGTTCAGTGTCAACTTAGGTAAGTTGAATGACAGCGATCAAGTTTCTATTTATGCTGCTAAGGACTTTGTATCTAGTGATACTGACACTAAGACAGTTTCTGAATGGATGACTGATTCTTATCGTGATCAATTACAAAAGTTAGTTAATGAGGCTCCTACTATTGAGGCTGGCACTAACTATACTGACGCAGATGCAAATCTTAAGACAGATTACACAAATGCAATTAGTGATGGAAATACACTTCTTCAAAATACTAGTGCAACTTCACCCCAACTAGAAGCAGCTATTAAACAAATTACTGATGCTAAGACAGCTTTAAACGGCGATAGCAACATTGCTGTTGCAAAAGAAGCATTACAGAAAGCTGTTGATAAAGCTACAAATATTGAAAATTCTTATCAGTACTACAATGCACCTGAAAATCTTCAAAACGCATATAAAGCAGCCGTTGCCGCTGGTAATAATGCACTTAAGGAAACTAACCCAACTCTAGCAGATCTACAAAAAGCCTTAACTGACATTACCACTGCTGAAGGTAACTTGAATGGTAAAGAAACTAATAAGAATGCTCTTCAAGCAGCAGTTGACAATTCTACAACTGTAAAATCAAGTAACAATTATACTAACGCTGATGAATCTAAAAAGGCTGCTTACGATAATGCAGTTACTGCCGCACAAGCTATTTTAGATAAAACTAATGCAACCCAAACTGAAGTTGATCAGGCATTACAAAACCTTGAAACAGCAAATAATAACTTAAACGGTGATGCTAAGACCGAAGCTGCAAACAGAGCTGCTCTTGAAGCGGCTGTTAAAGAAGCTCCAACTGTAAGAGAGACACCTGCTTTCTACAATGGTACAGATGAATCTCAAAAAGCTTACAATGATGCGATTACAGCTGGTCAAAACGTTTTAAACAATACAAATGCTACAGCGGATCAAGTTAAGGACGCTTTAGATGCAATTAACACTGCTAAGGGTAACTTAAAGGGTGAAGCAACCAATACTGATGCTCTTCAAACAGCTTTAACTAAGGCAAATGATGCTAAGCAAACTGGTAATTATACAAATGCTGACCAAGCAAATCAAGAAGCACTTACTAACGCAATCACAACTGGTCAAAATGTTTTAACCAAAAACAATGCAACTCAAGCTGAAGTAGATAATGCTGTAAAAACTATCAATGACGCAATTAGTGGCTTGAATGGAAACAGCAATCTTGAAGATGCTAAAAAGACTGCTACTGCAGATATTGAGAAGACCTTAAATGATAAAACTGCTGAGATTAACAAAGCAACTAACATTGATCAAGATAAAAAGACTAGTTTAATTAATGAAGCAACTCAAGCAGCAAATAATGCTAAAGAAGCAATTACAGCTGCTAAAACTACTGATGCTGTAACTACTGCCAAGGATACAGGTGTTCAAAACATCAAGAAAGTTACTGTGCCTAGTTTGGATAATGCTAAGGATCAAGCAACTAAGGCCGTAAGTGATGCACTTGCTGGTCAAACTGAGCTTATTAATCAAGCTAATAATCTGAGCGAGAATGAAAAGCAAGCGTTGATTGATAAAGCAACTGCTGAAGCTAATACTGCAAAAGAAAACATCGAAAAAGCTACAACAAACAATGGAGCAGCTCAAGCTGGTCAAGATGGTGTTGAAGCAATTCAAAAAGTTATTCCAACAAGTTTAGACGATGTAAAATCTCAATCTAATAAAGCTGTCGAAGATGCTTTAACTAAGAAATTAGATGCAATTAATTCTGCTACTAATTTGACTACTGATGAAAAGAATCAATTAAGTCAAGAAGCAAACAACGTAGCAGATAATGCTAAAAAAGCTATTGCAGAAGCAACTACTAATGATGCTGCAGTTCAAGCCGGTCAAGATGGTGTTAAGAGTATTAACAAGATTCAAGTACCAAATGAATCAACAGTCAAGACAGCTGCAAAAGAAGCAGTAGCTAAAGCGGCAGAGGCCAAGAACCAAGCAATCGACTCATCAAACTTAACTGATGAAGAAAAAGCAGCTTTGAAAGACCAAGTAGCTAAAGCACAGAATGATGCCGATACAGCAATCGATAGTGCAGCCACAAATGCGGATGTAACTCAGGCTCAAGAAGATGGTATTAACAATATTAATAAGATTACTGTGCCAACTACTTCTGCAAACAAGGAAAAGGCAACAACTGATCTCAATAACGCAGTTGATGAAGCAAAGAAAGCGATTGATCAAGATAGCAACTTGACTGATGATCAAAAGCAAGCTGCAAAAGATCAAATTGATAGCGACGCTAAGACTGCTCAAGATGCAATTAATAACGCTAAGACTGATAATGATGTAAATACTTCTGTTGATAATGGTAAGGTAGCAATTGATAAGGATGTTGCAAATGCTGCAATTGATAATGCAGTAGCTGGTAAGCTTAAGGAAATCAAAGATCCATTAACTACTGAAGAGAAACAAACTTACACTGATTTAATTAATTCAGAAGCTAATAACGCAAAGCAAAATATTGCTAATGCTACTACTCAAGAAGAAGTAACTACTGCTCAAACAAACGGAGTAAATGAAATTAATAACACTGAGATTCCAACTACTTCTTCAGTTAAAGAAAAAGCAATTACAGCTATTAATAATGCTCTTCAAAAGAAGACTGACGAAATTAATAATGCAACTAACATTTCTTCAGAGGAAAAGTCCGATTTAATTAATCAAGCAACTAAGGCTGCCGACAGTGCTAAAAATAATATCAACAACTCAACTAATAATATAGAAGTAGCTACAGCTCAAACTAACGGTGAAAAAGCAATTTCTGATGTCGCTGTTCCAAACTTATCTGACGTTAAGAAAGAAAGCATCGATCTAATTAACAAGACCTTAGATGAGAAGAAGGCAGAAATTAATAATGCTACTAACCTTTCTCAAGATGAAAAGCAAAACTTAGTCAATGAAGCAACTAAGGCTGCTACTGATGCAATTAACAACATTAATAATGCAACCACTAATGATGACGCTAAATCAGCTGCTAATACCGGTGTTCAAAATATTGAGAATGTCACTATTCTAAGCCTAGATGATGCTAAGAAGAATGCTCTTTAAGCGATTGATGATGCTTTGAATTCTAAAGTAAATGAGATCAACAATGCATCAAACTTAAATGATACTGAAAAGAAGAACTTGGTTGATCAAGCAACAGAAGCTGCTAATAATGCTAAAAATAATGTTGAAAATGCCACAACAAATGATGATGCACAAGATGCGGCAAATAAGGGTATTGAAAATATTAAGGGAATTACCTTTACTTCATTAGATGATGCTAAGAAAGCAGCTAACTCAGCAATTGATCATGCCTTACAAGTTAAGACTGATGAGATTAACAATGCATCAAACTTAAATGATAGTGAAAAACAAGGTCTAATTGATCAAGCAACAGAAGTAGCTAAGAATGCTAAAGACAACATTAGCCAAGCAACAACAAATGATGCTGTTACTGAAGCACAAAACAAGGGTATTCAAGACATTGCTAATGTTACTGTTCCAAGTTTAGATCAGGCTAAACAAGATGCTATTAATGCAATTAAGCAAGTACAAGCAGCTAAGAATACACAAATTAGCAACGCTAATAACTTAAGTGCAGAAGAGCAACAAGAATTAACTGATAAGGTGGCTCAAATTGCTAACGATGCAATTGCTAAGATTAATGATTCTTCAACAACTACTAACGATGCAGTTGCTTCAACACGTGATGACGCAATTAAGCAAATCACTGATTTATTTATCCCAACCTTAGATGGAGCACAAAATGATGCTATTAATGCAATTGAAAGTGCTAAGAATGCAAAAATTAATGACATCAATAATGCTACTTATTTAAACGATCAAGAAAAACAAGATTTAATAGATCAAGCTACTCAAGCTGCTAATGATGCAACTAAAGCAATTAAATCAGCTCAAACTAATGATGAAGTTAAGAATGCTGAAACTACTGGCTTGAATAATATTAATAACATCACTATTCCAAGTCTTGCAGAAAAGCAACAAGACGCTATTAAGGAATTAGATCAAGCACGTGATAATAAAGCTAACGCAATTGAAAATGCTGCTGATTTAACTACTGATGAAAAGAACAGTTTGAAGGATAAAGTTCAAGCTGAATACAGCAACGCAGTTTCAAATGTTACCAGTGCAACTACTGATGATGCAGTAACAGCTGCTAAAGACGCCGGTATTACTGCAATTAACGATATTGAAATTCCAACTAAGTCAGGTGCAAAAGAAAAGGCCACAACTGACCTTAACAATGCCGTTGATGAAGCTAAGAAGGCAATTGATCAAGATAGCAACTTGACTGAGGATCAAAAGCAAGCAGCTAAGGATCAAATTGACTCTGATGCTAAAAAGGCACAAGACGCAATTGAAAATGCAAAGACGGATTCTGATGTAAATGATGCTGTTGACAATGGTAAAGTTGCAATTGATAAAGATGTTGCTAATGCAGCAATTGATAACGCAGTAGCTGGTAAGAAGAATGAAATTGCTAACTCATCATTAACTGATGAAGAAAAAGCAGCTTTGAACAATGAAGTAGATCAAAAGGCTCAAGCAGCTAAGGATGAAGTTTCTAAGGCAACAACAGATGAAGAAGTAACAAATGCACAAGAAAATGGCATAAAGAAGATTAATGATATCGCAGTTCCAACTGAATCAAAGGCTAAAGAAACAGCTAAAGATGCAGTAGCCAAAGCAGCAGAGGCTAAGAACGCAGTAATCGATTCTTCAAACTTAACTGAAGAAGAAAAGGCTGCCTTAAAGCAAGAAGTAAGTGATGCTCAAAAGGTTGCTAACACAGCAATCGACAACGCAACCACTGACGAAGCGGTAAATGCTGCCCAAGAAGATGGCATTAAGAATATCGATAGCATCACTGTTCCAACTGAATCTCCAGCAAAACAAGCAGCTAAAGAAGCAGTAGCTAAGGTAGCCGAGGCTAAGAATGCAGCAATTGACGCATCAAACTTAACTGAAGAAGAAAAGGCTGCATTGAAGCAAGAGATAACTGATGCTCAAAATGCTGCCAACACAGCCATTGATAATGCAACTACTGATGGTGCTGTAACAATTGCCCAAGAAGATGGTATTAAGAATATTAATGACATCGAAATCCCATCAAAATCATCAGCTAAAGAAAAAGCAACAACTGATCTTAATAACGCAGTTGATGAAGCTAAGAAGACAATCGATCAAGATAACAACTTAACTGATGCTCAAAAACAAGCAGCTAAAGATCAAATTGACTCTGATGCTAACAAGGCACAAGACGCAATTGAAAATGCAAAGACAGATTCTGACGTAAATAGTGCTGTTGACAACGGTAAATTGGCAATTGATAAGGACGTTGCAAATGCAGCAATTGATAACGCAGTAGCAGGTAAGAAGAATGAAATTTCTAACTCACCATTAACTGATGAAGAAAAAGCAGCTTTGAACAATGAAGTAGATAAAGTTGCTCAAGTGGCTAAGGAAGCAATCAATGGAGCAACAACCACTGACGAAGTTGAAACTGCACAAGAAAATGGCATAAAGAAGATTAACAATATCAATGTGCCAGCTGAATCAACTGCAAAACAAGTAGCTAAAGATGCAGTAGCCAAAGCAGCAGAGGCTAAGAACGAAGCAATCGATTCATCAAACTTAACTGAAGAAGAAAAGACTGATTTAATTAATAAAGCAACGGATATCGTTAATACTGCTAAAGATAATATCAATAAAGCAACTACTAATACTGATGTGAAGGCAGCAGAAGATAAGGGAGTTGCTGATATCAATGATATTAACTTCACTAACTTAGATGATTCTAAGAAAGCAGCAAACCAAGCAATTGACGATGCTCTAGACTCTAAGAATAAAGAGATTAACAATGCTTCTAACTTAAGTGATTCAGAAAAAGCCGATTTAATTAACAAGGCAACTGAAATTGCGGAAAAAGCTCATGATGCAATTAATGGAGCAACTACCAATGACGCAGTTAATAAGGCTGAAAACAAGGGTATTGAAGATATTGCTAATATCAATGTTCCAAGCTTAAATGAAACCAAGCAATCAGCAGTTGATGCTATTAAGCAAGTTCAAAATGCTAAGAATAGTCAAATTGAAGCAGCTAAGAATCTAAGTGCCGATGAACAAAAGAGTTTAATTGATCAAGTTAACAAGATTGCACAAGAAGCAATTGCTAAGATCGATGACCCAGCAACAACTACAAACGATGCTGTTACTGAAACTCGTGATCAAGCAATTGATCAAATTACTAACTTATTCATTCCAACTTTAGATGGCGCACAAAAGGATGCCACTGAAGCAATCAATGCTGCTAAAGAAGCTAAGATTGAAGAAATCAATAAGGCTACTAATTTAACTCCTCAGAGTAAGCAAGATTTAATTGACGAAGTAAATAAGGTGGCTGATGATGCTACTGAGGCAATTAATGAAGCACAAACAAATAATGCAGTTAAGGAAGCAGAAACTAAGGGCTTAGAAGACATCAACAGTATTCAAGTTCCAAGTTTAGTTGAAAGTAAAGATAAGGCTATTAAAGCAATTGATGCTGCTTTGAAACAGAAGACTGAAGCAATCAATGCTGCTGATCTTGATCAAAAGCAAAAGGATGATTTAATTAGTCAAATTACTGAGATTGCTACTGATACTAAGAATAAGGTGTTTAATGCTACAACCAATGCAGATGTTGATGTAATAGCTGAAGCTGGAATCAAGGCTATTGAGGCTGTTAAGATCCCAGCTAAAACTAATACTGATAACAATGGCAATCACGAAAATAATGGTTCATCAACTGACCTAACACCAAACCATAATGATGAAGATAACAATAAACAAACTACTAACCATGTAGAAACTAATACTAAGAAGGAAAACAGTAAGCACGCTGACACTGTAATTACTACCTCAGTTCATGCTAAGAGTAATACTACGGTACGTCATAACAGTCGTGTCGTAAGTAAGAAGACTACTTTACCACAAACAGGTAAGAGGAACTCTAACTTAACTCTTGCTGGTGCAGCACTACTTGGATTAGCTGGTGTACTTTCATTATTTGGATTGGGAGACAAGAGAAAAAAGAATAACTAATCATAAATAGTTGATACGAAAAGAGCGATATTCCTGGGAAGGAGTATCGCTCTTTTCTATATATTTATTAAATAGAATAATTAAAAGCACTGATAAATCAAGCTTTAATTAAGATGATTATCAGTGCTTATTTTATATTTTTAATCCATACGCAGACATTAATTTCTTAGTTTTTGCCCACCAAATATGTAGGCAACATGCTGAAGTAAACGATAAAGTCCACGTTAAGATCCATGTACCAAAAAATGTCAAAAATGGATGATAAGTCGCATGATATGCCATATTTAAACCGCGCCAAATTAGTTGATTCCAAAAAACGTTAGCTAAATAAGCGCGGTAAGCATATGTAGCTAAGAAATGGAAATTGGTTAAACTAGTGTGTAAATTTTTTCTAACTTGGTGAAGACAAAAAGCTGAAATCAGTGAAATTACTGCCAAGCAGTAAAAGGTCATTGAAGGCTTATAGTATGGCGCATTGTTGAAGTTAATTGGATGCCCAAATCTTTGTAATTCAGTATTTGTCCAGATAAAGCAAGCAACAAAAGCAATTGAAATTAACCACCAAAACTTAGTAACGATGTGATTGTAATAATTACGGAATTGCGATGCTAAGACGCCATATACACCATAAATAAAGAATGAAATAAAGATGCGATCAAGTAAATACCAGTCGTGTTCATGAATACCGTGAAAGACATAGTAATCGTAAAAATATAACCACGCGAAATACAGAATAAAAGTAATAGCAGCTACCCAGACGCCGCGTTTGAGATTATTTTTAACATAGCGACTTATTAACCAGAAGATCGGCATCAAAATAATAAATTGTAGTATCATCGTGTTATACCAGAGATGAGGCGCTGCATTCCCGTTAATAAATTGCCAGCAAAAAGAGCCAATACTATTATAATGGTTAACTTGTTGTAGTCAAGGCATCCCTAGCAGATAGATAAGTGTCCACCAAATAGTTGGTACAAATAAATTCGACCAATTAGTCCGCATATGCTTAGCATATGAAAATGATCCTTGCTCGTCATTAATGCGAATGGTGGTATAAAGAATACCAAAAATAAATGCTGGTGCCGTATATTTGACTAAATTATAAAAGATTCCGAAAATATCCTGAACATGAGTAGGCTGATTAATACTCATCATCATTGACATAATGGGTTGCGACATCACTGCAGTACAAGCGAAAACCTTCAGATAGTCACCAATATCGGCTGTTTGATAATTATTAAATTGACACTTTTGCATTAATTTTGTCTCTTTTCTTACTGCTTATTTTGTAACTATTTTAAATCAAATTAAGATAAAAAATGTTTGATAAGTTACATTAAATTTCAATTTTAGAGCGGTTTTTCAATTTAAAAATCAAAATAAAGCCAAGTAGATTTAAGGTACAGATAGCTGCAAATGACCATTGATATCCTTGCATACTAACATCAAAAAAAGAAAGCGTTGTAAAGAAATCACAAATTATGCCTTATTTATTTTGATAGGTGCTTGGTGAAATTCTATATTTCTTTTTAAAGAATCTAAAAAAAGCTCTGATAACTTAAAAATCCACAAGATAAGGCAACGTATTCAATACTGTTATCGTTATTCTTTAACAATTCACTTGCTTTGCGCAAGCGGTAATTTGTAATAAAGCTTTGTAGGTTCGTTCTGCTATGTTTTTTAAATATTCTAAATAGGTAGGAGCGATCAATATTTAAAATTACCGGGTTTATCTAATAAAGCTGAATATTCAGTTAACGCAGGAGTAAAACTTCAAGGACAAGTGTTAACACAGTTAGGTTTACGTTTACCGTATCAATTAAATGGTTGGAACCAAAAGATGGCACAAGTCTCAGGAGATTTTCAATTCTTTATTTATGATGTGAAGAAAATCTAATTTTATACTAAAATTTTTGATTTTAAAATGAGCAAGAACATAAAATTTAGATAATAAAGTCCAAATTTTATCGCCAAGCTCACAAATTAATGAGAGAATTATAGATAAATTCTGTAGAGATTGGATTTATAAAATGATATATCAAACTTTCGCTCAATTATATGATCAATTATTTGATTCAGATATGTATAAAAATTGGGAAAAATTCACTTTGGCTAATATTAAACGAAAAGATTGTAATTTACTTGATCTAGCTGGTGGTAGTGGACGACTAGCTGTTTTATTAGCAAAAGATGGAATCAATGTCACAGTGGCAGATTTTTCCGATGAAATGCTCAGTTTGGCTAATCAACATAGCGTTGAAAACAATGTTTCCATGCAGTTAATTGAAACTGATATGCGAGATTTGAGTGGCTTTGAAAAGTATGATGTGATTACGTGTTATGCAGATTCACTATGCTATTTGGATGATGAAAATGATTTGCTTCAGGTGTTTAATGAAGTAGCACAACATTTATAGAAGGACGGTATCTTTCTTTTTGACGTAATTACTCCGCATCAGACTGATGATGTGTATCCGGGTTTTATGTATAACTATCAAGATGAAGACCATGAGAGAGCCTTTATGTGGCAAAGTTATGCAGATGATGATGTTGAGCATGGAGTAATTCACGACCTGACTTTCTTTAATAGAATAGAAGATGGAAAGTACAATCGTTTGTCTGAAATTCATTATGAAAGAGCTTATGAATTGCCAGTTATTAAATCATTGCTAATGCAAGCGGGTTTTACTTCTATTGAAGTAGGTTCTGATTTTAGCTTAGAGATGGAAGATAAAAATGCCACTCGTTGGTTTTTAAGTGTGAAAAATAATATAAAAATGTCGATAGATTCATATAAAGGTCTATCGACATTTTTGATATTTTTAGAATTCAAATTTTCTTATAAAAATAGGAGTGGTGCGATGATCAAGATAACCTGCGCTTTGTGGTGTGATTTCTAGGACTCTTAAATCTTCTTTTGCAGCTTCGATATTATCTGCATAAATTTCAAAAAGTTGAAATAGCTATTAATCAAGATAGTTTAATTAATAGAAAAGAGTTAGCAGCTGGTTTTAAGCAATATGAAACAGAATATTATCAAATTTCATATCGTTGTATTTTGACAAAAGAAGGTGAACAAAAAGTTCAGTATAATTCTTACCCAATTATGAATAGTATTCATGATAAAGAAAAAATTTATTTGGATGGCAAGTATACTAGAGAAGAACTGCATTATTTGGTTAATTATTTAATTTCATTAGGTAATAATGTGAAAATTATTTATCCTGATGAATTAAAAGAAAGCTATCTTAACCAGTTAAAAGAGATAGTGCAGCAGTATGATTAGTTGTTCATAGTATAAAAAATTTGCTAAAGCAGAATATTGCGAACATAATATATTGTGGAGGCGATGAACATGAAAAATGAATATTGTCACAATGGAATGAAATGTCAGAAAGGCTGTCCTTGCGCTGGAAAAGATGGTATTTGTCATTGCAAAATGGTGAATGACAAGGAATGTGCGTGCAAGAGCCATTGCAAGGAACAAGATAAGAACTAGAAAAAAGACACTAATAGATTTTTGCAAAAGATGAATCTATTAGTGCCTTTTTGACTACATTATTTTAGTGCGTTTGACTGGAAATAGGAATGAAATAACTGGAATGACTAGATATAATATCATTGCTAATTTAGCATTAAACAATGATAAGACAATTAATATAATATTCAAAAATAAGGTTATGAACATTTTTCTAATGAAAGATCGACTTATAATAATATTCATTATTTGCGAATATTTAGCTGTTTTTCTAGCTCCAAAGTATTGAATTAGATATTCTAAAATCTTAGCAATTAAAAATACAATTCCAAAGTTTGCTACAGCAAAAGTAGAAGTTTCTGCCATAATCCATTTTGTCATGACTGGTAAAAGTGACAAGTCAGCTAAGAAGAAGAAGTCTAAGATAGCAATCGCTCTCGAAGGCTTGAAAATATAGTATGAGAAAGACAAATGCAAGTCATACCAAAAGTCTGCTACGATAAAGAATGTAATTAAGAATACAATGATATTATTGATAAATTGTTGATAATGAACTTCATGAAGTGCAGGCTGAATTTCTAAAACAATAATTGTAATGATGATTGCCATTACACCATCATTAAAAGCTTGTAAGTGTTCACGTAGACTTTCAGGCTCTTTTTTTTGAGCTTCAATTAATTCTTTTTTAACGTTGTTTAATTTTTCTTTTTCTTGATCTGAAAATTGATCGAAATTGTGTTTTCTGGGATTTCTTGGCATGAGTTACTCCTCTAATAAATAAGCTAGCTTTAATAATTATAACAAAACTTTATCTGCATTGATTTATTAATAGACCAATCATCATTAATGGGATAATAATTACAGTAAAAGTAAAGTGCTAAGATGAAATGTTATATACAAGTTAGACATTTTCTTGCAAGATTTTTATTAAAAGCGCATATTTTAGTTATAGATTATGAATGATGGAGGGTAGTCGAATGCTAAAAAATATTGTCTTTGATTTTGGCAACGTAATTATGAATTATAATCCTGATGAGATTTTGAATCATTATGAGTTAAATCGCCAAGAGCATGACTTATTAAGAAAAACTATTTTTGAATCAAAAGAATGGTCAGAAATTGACGCTGGCAAAATTGATGAAAAACAAGCTACAAATATTTTTATTAATCGGGTTCCGGATAATTTAAAGAAAAAAGTTAAACAAATTATGGCAACTTGGCCAGAAAATGTTGATTTCTATGAACCAGTTTTTAACTACATGGAAAAATTGCGTCAAGATGGTTATAAGATCTATGGTTTGTCTAACACAGGGATGCAATTTGCTAATTTTGTCAAGAATTCTGAAATGGGGAATTATTTCGATGGTTATGTTTTCTCTGCTCAAGAGAAGTTAATGAAGCCAGATAGAAGGATTTATGAGAAATTAATTGCTCGTTATATTTTGAAACCAGAAGAAAGTTTATTTATTGATGATTTAAAGGCAAACACTAATGCAGCAAAGAAATTGGGCATGCAAGCTTTTACTTTTAAAATCGATAAGCTAGGCGAATTACAAGACTATATTGCTAGTCATTAATTTAACTATAAAGTTTTAGGTGATTGAAGAATGAAGACAAATGATCAAATTGCAAATTGGGCAATGGACTTACAAAGTTTGGCTCAAGCTGGATTAAGATATGGACATGATGTTTTTGATCGAGAACGTTACGAAGAAATTCGTCGTATTGCTGGCGAGATGATGTCAGCTAGAACTGGAATTCCGGAAGAGAAACTTAAGACTCTTTTTTTAGGTGATGAAGGTTATCAAACTCCCAAAATTGATACACGAGCTGCAATTTTTAAAGATAATAGAATATTGCTTGTTCGTGAAAAAAAGACACAGGAGTGGTCACTGCCTGGTGGCTGGAATGATTATGATCAAACTACTGCTCAAAATTGCGTTAAAGAAGCTCGTGAAGAAGCGGGAAGAATAGTAGAACCGATTAAGATTATTGCAGTGCAAGATCGGAATCATCATAATAAGCCTGTTATTGCGACTAATATTACGAAAATATTTTATTTATGTAAGGAAATTAGTGGAAAGTTTACGCCAAATGATGAAACGGATGCATGTGATTATTTTAATTTAGATAATTTACCTAAACTTTCACTTGGACGAAATACTAAAGAACAAATTGCAATGTGTTTTGATGCAAATAATGATCCTGACTGGGATACTAAATTTGAATAAGATCAATAAAATAGCTCCAAGAAATATTGCTTGGGGCGTTTTTTTATGCAAATATAATAGCCACATTTTGGTAAAGAATGAATCTCCTTATCAGAATGTGGCTTTCGTATTTTATAGTGGTTGAATAGTTTGATAATAAAGTTAGTAAAAAATAGCTTAGGTTGTTTTTTGTTGCATGTTAGGTATAATTTTTAACCACTTAGTCAAATTTCATTGAAAAGTATCTCTATGATAGTAAAATTAAATTCAAATAAGATTAATTAATGAATAATAAAAAGAGGTACATAAAATGTTTTTCAATAAAAATGGCGAAACTAAAGATAAAGTTGTTGATGAAGTTTTAAGCAGTGATAGTCTTAATAATTTGAATCTTGATTTAATTGATCTTGATCTTAAAGTTGAAACTGGTAATAAGTTTGAAGTTCACTATTATGGACCTGAAGATGAAAAGCCGAGCGTTGAGCTTAAAGATGATACACTTGAAATTGAAGAACCGAGAGTAGAGTATAAGCACGGAAAGTTTTGGAGAAAAGATTTTATTGAAGTAAATATAGTTAGTCAAAGCGATAGTGGTGCTTTAGTTGTTACAGTTCCTGATGGTCATCAATTAGGTGCGGTAAAAGTTTCCTCAGTAAGTGGTGATACAGATTTTAAGAGTCTAAATCTTGATTCTTTAGTGATCTCTGCTGTAAGCGGAGATGTAAGTCTAAGAACAGTACAAACTGACGAAGTTAAATTAACCACAACCTCTGGAGATATTGATCTCAAAGAAGTTACAGTAAAACAAGGAAAAGCCCAACTAGTAAGTGGCGATTTTACACTGAAAAATAGTTTAGTCCTTGATCAATTTAAGGCTTCAACTACTTCGGGCGATAACTTAGTTGAAGATGTAAAAGCTGCTCAATATCAACTAAGTACTTTAAGTGGAGATAATTCGTTATTCGGAAAAAATGAAACAGCTGCCGAAGGAGATAGTACAAATAATGCTGGTACTATTATTTTAAGTACTTTATCTGGTGATAATACGGTTAAGTAATTTAGTTGAAAAGAAACTGGCTGATCATTGAGGATTTAAAAAATGGTTTATTTTTAAATAATGAATATTGAATAAGCAAAAAACAAATTTATAAAAAACTGTTGACATTTATGATGTTTATATTAAAATGATTATTAACAAATTTAATTAATCTGAAAACAAAGAGAAAGAAGAGTAGCATAATCTTAATTTTCAGCGAATCTCGTTAGGTGTGAGGAGATAAATTATAAGATTAAGTGAAAATCACTTTCGAGTTCTGATTCTTAATTTTAAGTGAGAAGAAGTGGGAGCACCCATTATAGTGCCTACGTATCGTCAAGTAATTGACTGCACGTGAAAGGTATTACTAGTGATAGCAATACGAACAAAGGGTGGTACCACGCTGAAGCGTCCCTCAACTAAGTAATTTAGTTGAGGGGCTTTTTTGTATTCAGAGATATTTTTTGGAGGGAAAGAATATGATGACAGATCATACATCACGAAAATTAACATGGAAGGATTATTTAGTGGTCGCTTCCTTGCTATTCGGTTTATTCTTTGGGGCTGGTAACTTGATTTTCCCATTGCACTTGGGACAACTTGCTGGAGCAAATTGGGGTACAGCCGCAGTTGGATTTTTAATCACGGGTGTATTACTGCCTTTATTATCCGTTTTAGCTGTTGCAATTACGCATGCTGATGGCGTTTATGATATCGGAAAACCGCTAGGTGCTGGTTTTGCAGTTGTATTTATGGTTTTGATCCATGCTACAATTGGTCCTTTATTTGGTACACCGAGAACTGCAACTGTTTCATTTACAGTTGGGATTGCACCATTTGTTCCTAAAAATATGCAAGGAACAGCCTTATTAATCTTTTCTGCTTTGTTTTTCTTAGCAGCTTTTGGTTTTTCTTACCATCAAAACAACATCTTATCTAATGTTGGTAAAGTATTAAACCCACTATTTTTATCTCTACTATTCTTAGTATTCCTTGTAGCTTTTGCTCGTCCATTAGGTAACCCGCAAACCGCAGCTGTAACTGCTGCTTACAAGCATGGCACTTTAGTGAACGGATTCTTAGAAGGATACAATACAATGGATGCTTTGGCAGGACTAGCCTTCGGTGTTACTGTTGTTACAGCAGTACGCGGAATGGGACAAAAGAATGCTAAAAGTGTTTCAAAAGTTGTTGCTAAGTCTGGTTTGTTAGCTGTACTAGCTATCGGTTTTATCTACTTATTATTGATCTTAATGGGTGCAATGTCATTAGGCCGCTTTAAAGTTTCAGACAACGGTGGTGTTGCATTTAACCAAATCGTTAATGTTTATGGCGGTGTCTTCGGTCAAGCTTTACTTGCATTTTTATTAACTGTTACTTGCTTGACCACTGCTGTTGGTTTAGTTGCTGCTTTTGCTCAAGACTTCCACAAACACTTCCCACAAGTTAGCTACCACGCTTGGCTAGCACTTAGCTGTTTAGCTTCATTCTTAGCTGCTAACTTTGGTTTAGATACAATCATTGCATGGTCAACTCCAATGCTGATGTTCTTATACCCATTATCAATGGTATTAATTTTATTGTCTGTCTGCTCACCATTGTTTAAGACTGATGGAGTTGTATATTTCTTTGTAATCGTCTTTACAGTTGTTCCGGCCTTGGGCGATATGGTTGTAGCCTTTCCAAGTGTTGTCAGTCAAAGCTCATTTGGTTTAGCAGTAGCTTCTGTAAGAAACCATTTACCCTTAGCTAACATGGGGCTTTCATGGCTTGTGCCAGCTTTAGTTGGTTTGGCAATTGGATTAGTTGTTCATTTTGTTAAAAATAAAAAATTTGCTTCAACTTTAGAAGAAGATTAATTGAAAATATCTGCTGATTAACTTCAGCAGATATTTTTTATCTAAAGCACAAAGATGATGTTGATCGAAAATTTATCTTAGATCTGATTTCAAAGGAATTAACTAACTTAGCAACTTATTTTTAGACATTTTTGGCAATTATGTAGTGTTAAATTTGCGTATTTCTTCATAAAACATTTTATGAGGTAATAATTATGTCAGAATATAAAGTTCATATAATTAATACTGGAAAAGTTAGAATTGAGCCTGAATTAGCATTTGGTGGGGATCATTGTTCAACTGCTAAGGCTGCCGGCTTTTCAATTAAAAGATCACCTAAAATTTGGTTACCAGTAAATGTATTTTTAGTTGAAACACCAGATAAATTAGTCTTGCTTGATACAGGTTGGGACCATTCAATGAGTCCGAATGGCGTTTTTGATAAAAAAGCTCAAATTAAGTCTTTAGGTTCTTCACTTTTATATAACGTTAATCAAGGAGTGGTTGCAAAAGGGATGAGAGCAGGTGAACAGTTAGCTAAGTTAGGAATTAAGCCAAGTGATATTGACTATGTCATTATTTCACATCTTGACTGTGATCATGCTAATGGATTACGTCAATTCAAAGATGCCAAAAATATTATGGTGGCACGGTCAGAATATGAGTATGCTAAGAAGCATCCCTATATTCGTTTTAAGAAAAAATGGTGGGACGATGTAGATTTGAATCTGTATGATTGGAATGATAGTCAAGGCCCATTTGGTAGATCTTATGATTTATTGGGAGACAAGAGTATTGAACTCATTAATATCCCAGGACACACTGCTGGATTAGTTGCTACCAAGATCACTAATAGCGATGGCAAATATTTCCTTTATTATGGAGATGGTGACTATGGTGAAAAATCTTGGAAGGAAATGGTAACTTCTGGTATTTCAATGGATAAAAGTGCTCAAAAGAAGTCGCTTGAGTGGATTAGAAAATAAAGCTTAGATCCAAATTGTGTAAGATCAGTAGCTTGTCACGGGATTGAGGAAAAGCCTGAAGTATTTGAATTTTAAGTAGAAAATTCTAGTTAAACAAGTCCTTATGCACATCATTAAAATGCATCCCTTTATATATATCAGGGGTGCTATTTTTGATGGCCCAATTTGAAATTGTATTTAAAACTGGTAGCAGCGTTTTTCCCTTATTTGTTAATGAATATTCGACGCGAATCGGCATTTCATTATATTGTTTTCTTTCAATGATATCTTGTTGCTGTAATTCCTTAAGCGAATCAGCTAATGCTGCATCAGAAATATTTTCCATCTGATCTTTTATTTCACCATATCTCATAGACTTTTTGTGTCCTAAGATACACAAGAGTCTTGGTTTCCATTTTCCGCCAAAGATATCTAATGCGTAATCAACAGTACAATAGTATTCTTTTGGTAATTTTCTTTGATACATAATTGACCTCACTCAATAATTCTTTAGTAACTAAAGCTCTTTTTAATATATATAAATCCTTTCAACTTTATCTTACTATAAAAATGTAAGTTGATTAAAACAGAAAGGAAAATTGATATGGCAGTAAAAGCTTATTTAGAAGTTACGATGCAGATCCCAGCAGAAAATAGAAAGGCAGCTGCAAAGGTTTATAGTGATTACCGTAAACCATTTTTAGAAACAATTCCAGGCGCTGAAAGTAAGGCATTACTTGTTCGCGATGAAGATGTGCAGGTATTACACGGCTTTGATTCAGTAGAACATGCACAAGATTATCTAAAGAGTGAAATGTTTACTAAACATGTTTTTCCAGGCTTAAAACCTACTTGGACGGCTGAACCAGAAGTTAGAATTTTTTCAGTTGTTGGATAGAATACTAAAAATATCAAACGTTCTAGTTTGATATTTTTTATTAGGTAAAGAAAAAATGAAAATAACTAAAATCGATCTATTATATAGTGATCCAGTAGAAGATAATTGGCGGCCGTCTTTTTGTCGTATTTATACTGACAGGGGTATTTATGGCGATGGTGAAGTTGCTCTATCATATGGCGGAGCAAAAGAAGCTGCTTTTATTGAAATGAAAGAATTAGCTCCCATGTTAATCGGGATGAATCCCTTAGAGCATGAGGTCATCTGGCAGAAATTATACAGAAATAGTTTCTTTGGTAAAAATGCAGGTCCTGTAATTTTTGGCGCTATCTCAGCTTTTGATATTGCTTTATGGGATATTAAGGGAAAGTATTATCAAGCTCCACTGTGGGAATTACTTGGTGGCAAACAACGAGATCATTTAAAAGCTTATGCTAGTCAGCTCCAAATGGGATGGGGAGAGTCAAGAAAGCCTGCAGCTTCAGCTCAAGATTATGCAAATAATACAAAAATTGCCTTAGAAAAGGGATTTAAGACTGTTAAAATTAACTTTTTAACATTTGACGAGCGAGGAAAGCAGGTTCCATGGCAAAAGCAGACTGCTTTTTTATCGAATAATTATTTAAATTTAGCAGAAGAGCGAATAAAAGCAGTTCGTGATACTTTAGGAAAAGATGGCGAATTAATTTTAGAAAACCACGCTTTAACTGATAAGTTATCAGCTGTTCAGTATGGAAAAATGGCGTCGAAATATAATATTTTGTATTTTGAAGAACCAGTAAAACCTGATCCTGATCTATTAAGTTATGTTCATCAAGAAACAGGTCTAAATATTGCTTCTGGTGAACGAATGTATTCTCGTTGGGACTTTAAGCGTGCTTTTGATCAAAATAGCATTCAAGTTGCGCAGCCAGATATTTGTACGGCTGGAGGAGTAACTGAAGTTAAAAAGATATGCGATATGGCAGATACAAGTGAGCTTGGTGTACAAATCCATGTAGCCGGAAGCAACTTAGCAACTGCAGTGTCACTAAACTTAGAAGCAGCACTCCCTAACTTTGTGATTCATGAATATAACGTCAATACTGAGATGCCAAAAATGCTTAAGTTAACTAAATATGATTATGAACCTAACAATGGTGTATTCACTATTCCTAACAGGCCAGGAATTGGTAATGAAATATCTGATTATGCTTTTAAGCATAGTAGGGTAGTTACGGTTAAGTGAAATAGAAATTTCTGTACTTGATGGTGGTTTAGTTCCAACTTTATATTAAAAAATGTTTATCTAAAATTTAAAAGTAGAATTTAGGTCAAAACTGATCTGAATTCTGCTTTTTATTTGAATTTAAATAGATTAAATTAATGTTTTTTTAATTTTATATTGAGGTTTAAAGCTTAAAAATATAAAATTAATTTAAAATATAATTAAAATACAAAACACTTGGAGAAAAAGTATGAGCATTAAGCAACTATTTAAATCAAATAAAAAACAGTTTATTTTGATTTTTTTAATGGTGATTATTGGAATGGCGAGTGACTCACTATCACAATATTTAATGACGCCAGCGTATAATCATCTACGAAACATGAATTTATTGGGCTTTATTCTGTTTATGTGTTTAGCTCTAGGCTGTGATGGTGTCAGAATTATACTAATATCAAGATCAGATTATTTGTATGGCAAAGACGTACAGAATTATTTACACCAGATCCGTGCCAGAATTAGTCGCTATTTCTTTAAAAATGATATTAATCAGACTGCAAAAGTACAAAATAATATGGTTGCAAATCTTGATCAACTAACTACTAAATACTTAACTCCGATTAAAAATGGCTTTATGTATTTTTTAGCTGTAGTTTTCTCAATTGGAATTCTATTTTCTTTTAATTGGATTCTAGTTGTTGTAACTGTGATTTTAACTATTATTTCATTATTGTTACCTAAGGCCTTTGAAAAACTAACTTCTACGGCAACAGTTATTGTCACAAAGAAAAATGAAAAATTCCTCAATATTTTGGATAAATGGGTAAAAGGTCTAGATGAACTAAGAAGATATGCAAGTTTCGATATTTTTACTAGCTCGATTAATAATGGGGCAAAAGAGTATAAGAAAGCCGCAATTCATCAAGGAGCAACGATTGCAATTGCTGATATGGCTACAGCGCTTGTAAATATTGGCGGTCAAATGTTGCTTCTAGGTTTATGTGCTTACTTATATTTGCAAGGTAGAATTGCTTTTGGTGCTGTAATTACTACTGGCCAATTTAGTTCAACAATTATGAATGGTGTAGCAGCATTTGTGGCTCAATGGAATTTAGTTAAGTCAGCCAAAGGCTTAAATGAAGAAGTTCGTGAACTAGAGCAACCAGTTGAAATAGCCCAGGACCAACATGATGATCAAAAGGTTGCCAAGATAGAAATAAGAGATTTAGCTCTTCAATTTAAGAATGGTGAGAATATTTCATATCCTGATTTAACTTTCAATAAGGGTGAAAAAATTCTGGTAACTGGTGATAGTGGAAGCGGAAAGTCTACCTTGTTTAAATTAATCTTAAATAAACTTACTCCAAGTAAAGGTACCATTCATTTCATTGATCAGGATGGCAAAGAAATACATTTAAATCCAGATGAGTTTGTTTATCTGGCACAGGACAGCACACTCTTTCCAGACACGCTTGAAAATAATATCACTATGTTTAATACCAAGCTTAATAGTCAAGTACAACAAGTAACTAAAAAAGTTGATTTTGATAAAGATATTAATAAATTCCCAGATGGATTAGCTACACAAGTTGATTTAGATAAGAACAATCTATCTGGTGGTCAAAAGCAAAAATTAGTCTTAGCTAGAGCGTTAGTCCATAATTCTCCTTGGCTTTTTATTGATGAGGGAACGAGTGCAATTGACAGTGAGTCAACAAAGCATATTTTGCAAAATCTTTTAGCTACAGATGATTCTGTAATTATGATTGCACATAACTTTTCTAACGAATTAGTTTCAATGTTTGATCGGGTAGTAAAACTAGATAATGGGGGGGGCACTAATCAATGAGCTTTAAAGACTTTATAAAGACGAATTACTTCAGATTTATTTACATGAATATCTTGTCAGTAATTTCTGGTGCTGCTGTCATTGGTGCGGGATATGTACAAATGTACTTTTTAACCGATGTTAAAAACAAAGATTGGCGTGGAATTTTGGTTACTGTCCTTTTGATAGGGCTTTTGTATATTGGCACTCAGGGGATGATCTACTACATTCAATTTGAAATTCGAATTCAAGAAGAAGAATATAATCAACAGATCCGCAATAAACTTGCCAGGCATTATTTCCTTGATCAAAGAAATCACAAAGTTGCTGATGTGCAAAATAGAATGACTAATGATCTTGAAATGGTTAGAACAAATTTCTTTGATTGGTATATTATAATTCCATTTTATGGGGCAATCTTTGTATCGGCGTTAGTAGCATTACTATCTATTAACTGGATGATCTTTTTAGCAAGTATCGTAATTGATATTATTTCTTACTTTGTTCCAAAACTAGCTCAAAAGAAGATGGAACAAGCGACAACCAATGTTTCCAAGCAAAACAAATATTATCTTGATGTTTTGGCAAAATGGTTTTCTGGCCTTGAAGAATTAAGAAGATACTTTGCTGGTGCAAAACTATTTAAAGTTGGTGAGCAGGCTTCAAATAAAGTAGAGAACGCACATATTAAACAAACAGCTGCTCAGCAAGAATTAATTGTTTTAAGTGGTTTTTGTAACTTAGTTGGACAAATGTTATTACTTTCATTAACTGCATTTTTTATTACAAAAAATGCTATTATCTTTGGTGCAATCATGTCTGTTCAAAACTTTGCAGCTAATGTTTCAATAGGTTTGCAGCAAGTAATTGAAGGTTTAAGTTTTATGAAATCTTCTAAAGAGTTGATGGGAGAAATTAGTCATGATTCTGCTGTAATTAATAAGAATAAAGTAGTGGGTGAGGAAGCTCCTCTTGCCTTTACTACAAAAAAATTGTAGTTGAGTTTTCCAAATGGCGAAGAACTTGTTTTTCCAGATATTGATGTTAAACCAGGAGAAAAGATCTTGTTAAGTGGAGATTCTGGTGCTGGAAAATCTACGTTGTTTAAGTTGATTTTAGGTGATTTAAAGGCGAGTACAGGCAAAGTTGAATTTAAAAATGCAGCTGGAGATACAATAATCCCCGATATGTCGAGAATTGGTTATATCCCACAAGACCCTAATTTATTTCCTGGTACAATTAAAGAAAATATCACTATGTTTAATGATAAGTTGGATAGTCGAGTTGAAGCAACTATAAATGAAGTAAACTTCGATAAAGACGTTAAAAAATTTAAAAATGGAATTAATGAAGAACTTGATTTAGACAAAATTAATATTTCAGGTGGTCAAAGACAAAAGATTGTTTTAGCAAGAGCAAAAATTCATGATAGTGATATTATCTTGATTGACGAAGGAACTAGTGCTATTGATCAAAAAGCAACAATGAATATTTTGGGAAAACTGCTTAATAGTAAAGCAACAATTGTATTTATTGCTCATAACTTTAATGAGCATATGCGTCAGATGTTTGATCGAGAAATTTATTTAAGTAAAGATTAAATTCTTTTAGACTGCCTACTTGGTGCAAATTTAGTATTAGAAGCAAATTTTGGTATTTGATTTTTGCATCTTGTTTTAGAAAAATTACCACTCATTTAAATGGTGAATTATTTAAGTCTTTCTTTCTGTATTCTAATAGTGAATTCAGAAAGGAAGGCTTTTTATGTTAATTGAAACTTATAATTTAACTAAAAAATATGGTAAAAAGTTGGCTTTGAATAAAGTCAATCTAAAAGTTGATCGTGGTCAACTAGTGGCTTATCTGGGAACTAACGGAGCAGGAAAATCGACAACGATTAATATTTTAACTGGATTGTTAAAACCAACCAGTGGAACGATAACTTATGCTAAGGATTTGAAAATTGGTGTCGTCTTTCAAAATAGTGTTCTGGATGATGTCTTAAGCGTAAAAGATAATCTGAATTTGAGAGCGCAGATGTATCATGATGTTTCTAAAAAATGGCATGCGCAATTAATTGATTTAATTGGTATTCGGAGTTTCCTTCATCAAAAATATGGTACTCTTTCGGGCGGTCGAAAAAGAAGAGTAGATATTGCTAGAGCTTTAATTGATCATCCTGATATTTTGTTTTTAGATGAACCAACTACTGGTTTGGATTTACAAACGCGGATCGTAATCTGGAATTTACTGCAGAAGCTTCAGAAAGAACAGGGATTAACGATTTTTCTGACAACGCACTATTTGGAAGAAGCAGAAAATGCAGATCAAATGTATATTTTAGAAAATGGACAAGTACTAGCTAATGGATCGGCTTATGATATTAAAGATAAATATGCCCCAAGTAAATTAGTAATCACGCTAAAAGAAAAGCAACGATTAGTAACTACATATCCAGTTATTGAAAGAAATAAAGAAACTGAAATTGATGGACTTGATCCTCATGAAGTAATTACGCTGCTGCACGATAATCAATCTAAGATAAAGTCTTTTGAATATCGACAGGGTTCAATTGATGATGCCTTTATTAAGATAGCTGGAAAGGAGCTACAATAATGTTTGCTTTAATTAAAAGAAATACTAAAATTTACTTTGCTAATAAACCAGGCGTAATTATGTCATGCTTTGGAGCATTGATTTCATTTGTAATTTATATTGGATTTTTACAGCAAAATCTTGTTAGTTCTTGGCAAAATGTTAGTCACGCAAAACAATTATTGGATCTCTGGACGCTTGGGGGAATTGTATCAATTGCCGGAATTACTACATCTTTTCAAGCACTGGGTCAAATGGTTAATGATAAAGAAAGTCGAGCAATTGATGACATGAAACTAACTGCTCTAACTCCTATTAGTGAAAGCATGGCTTATGTTGTATCAGCTACTATTGTCAGCTTTCTGATGCAAATTATTACATTTGTTGTTATGGCAGTATATTTTTCAGTAGTTGATAAAGTAGATGTAGTGCACAATGCATATTTACCTTGCTTAGGCTTCATGCTTTTGGGCGCACTTGGCGCAACATTATTAAATTTAATCATTGTAATGTTTATCAATTCTTCGACTACTTTTAGCCGATTATCAGCTGTGATTGGTGCGGCAGCAGGATTTATGGTAGCAACTTATATGCCATATGGAACTTTATCAAAAACTGCTCAAAATATAGTAAAATTATTTCCAAGTAGTTATGAAGCAGCAAGTTTTAGAAGCTTGCTTTTGAATAAATTAAGTCAGCAAGATGTGCCAACTAGAATGCGAGATCAATTAATTGAATATTTAGGAATTCATTTTAAATTTGGATCTCACCAGCTAAATAACTTTGATAATGCTTTAGTAATGATCGGGATGATTGTACTGTTAGCAGTTATTATTGTTATATTGGCACTTTTGCTTAATAGAAAGAAGAAATAGTACGTGGATGTCAAATTTCATTCAAATCCTAATCTAGAAGAGGATCAAATCGAAGTTAAAGTGATTTCTGCAAGACAAACGACTAACGTAAATAATCTTTTATCGTATATAAAGAATTTTGATAAAAAAGTTGATTCTCTTTTACCTGTGAAAACTGAAGATCGAATTTTAACAATTAAAATAGAAGAAATTATCAAAGTAGAAGTCGAAAAGACAGAATTAAGCTTTTATACGACTAATTCTGTGATCAAAACAAATGGTCGTTTATATCAGATTCTGGAAAAGCTAAATAATGATTTTGTCCAAGTATCAAAGCATGGAATTATTAATTTGAATTATCTTGAATCACTTGAAGCAGGCTTTACTGGCAATATGATTGCAAAGCTTGATTTTAAGCAGAAGACGGATGTTTCAAGAAGATACTTACCTGAGTTAGAAAAAAAGTTGGGATTATAAGATGAAAATATGGAAAGAAATTTTAATTTGCTTTTTTATTGGAATTGGTTTTGGTGCGACTATTTATTTATTAATTTTAGGAGTAACTTATGAAAATATAGGGGATTTGAGGGTTCCCTTAAAGAGCGTATTCATAGTATTTTTATGTAGTGGATTAATTGGTGAATTAAGTTTTTTATTTGACACTGAATTATCGTATTTTTTAGCAATGACTTTACATCTGATTGGAACTTTTAGTTTATTTTCGATAATGATGTTGTTAAATAATTGGCCTATCAATATCTGGACGCTGCTTATTTTTATTTTTTCATATGTTGTTATTTGGATAATAATAAAAGTAACCCAAGAAAAAGACATTCGCCGGATTAATCAACAAATCAAGAAACGCAATGGGTGAGTGATAAAATATTATTAAATAATAGCTGATAGAAAGTAGGTAAACCAATGTATCCTGATAAATTTCATTTAACCCAAGAGCAGAATCGGCGTTTTGCAAATAAAAATTTAGTAAGATTAGTTTTCACTACTTCACGTTTTGAAGGCTTAAATACTACATTACCACAGACTCAAACTATTATTGACGGGATGAGTGCAGCAGGTGTTTCAATTGACGATACTAACGTGATTGTTCAATTAAAACGTGGCTGGCAATATGTAATTAGGGAAAATAAGCCTTTGTCTTTAAATATTGAGCAAAATATTAATTTGCTAGTAGCACGCTATGATTCATTAGATCCTGGTAGTTTTCGTACTGGAAATGTAACAGTAGAATTAGGAAATAGTAATGGCGAGTGGCAACCACCAGAAATTAATTTGGACCAAGAGCGTAAATTCTTTGATGAACTTATGCAAAAGGATACGTCCATTACTGATAAAGCTATGACTTTAATGTATCACAATATGAGAAATCAGCTTTTTTGGGATGGAAATAAAAGAACTGCAACTTTAGCAGCTAATAAGTTAATGATTGACAATGGTGCTGGATTAATTAGCGTGCCATTAAATAAGTGGGACAAGTGGAATGAATTAATCAGTGAATTTTACTTAACTGGAAAAATGGATAAGTTAAAAGATTGGACTTATGAAAACGGAATTCAGGGAATTGAGTTTTCGTCTGATACTGATTTACCTAAGCCAACTATTGATCCGAAAGATTATGAATAATCTACATCCATACCCTTAACGTATAATACAATATTACAAATAAATATTTTGCATGATGTTATTTCTATTCTAAAATAAAAGCAAAGTTAGAAATGAGGTAATAACATGGCAAAAAATGAAGAAGAAGTAAAAAATAGTGTTTTTGGTTTTGGTGATTTAAATGAAGCTTTTGCCAAATTCTTTAAGGGTACAAGTTACCTCAAGGCTTTAGCAGAAAGTAAAGAAGCTAAGACCGCAGTTCATAATGTAAGTTTTGAGCCGGGATGCCGCAATAATTGGCATATGCACACAGTGCCACAAATTTTAATTGCCGTAGCTGGTGAAGGTTGGTACCAAGAAGAAGGCAAAGCTCCACAAAAGATGCTGCCAGGAGATGTGGTAATTGTTAATCCAAATACTAAGCATTGGCATGGAGCTACAAAAGATTCCTGGTTTGCTCATGTTGTTGTGATGGTAGGCGACAGTAAGAATACATGGCTTGAACCTGTTTCTGATGAAGAATATGATAAATTAGACTGATTAATCGGAAAATTCAATATGTAAATTATAATTAAACCGAAAAAATCCTCCTAAAGTTAGATAAATAGAGTTTTGTCTTCTTTAAGAGGATTTTTTTATTTTTGAAAGTATTGTTTAACTAATGAGAAATTATTACTGTTAGCTGTTATTAGATCGATAGTTGTTTGTGCTGATTTTAAATTTGCTTACAAATATAAATCTAATCATCTGGAGTCAATTGATATTAGAAAAAAGAATAAAATTAAAAACAAGTTAGAATAATATTGACTTTGTTTAATTTATTATGTAATATACTTACTAAATAAATGGTATGAATAACCACTAAGAATAGGAAATTAGCTTTACCTTAACTAGTCAGCGAACCCAAGTTAGTGTGAGTGGGTATAGGAAAGTAAAGTGAAAGTAGCCTAGGAGTGCTTGAAGTGAGAGTAATTGTAACTTTAGGAGGGTGCGCCCGTTATAGCGTCAACGTATCTAGTTTTTCTATGTACGGGGTAAGGGAATAATAGTAGTATTATTCTAAAATAAGGTGGTAACACGCGTGATAACGTCCTTATAAGCTTTATGCTTATAGGGACGTTTTTTTATACCTAGTATTAATATAATTTTTATCGAAAGGAATATTAAAATGAAGATAAAAAAAGCGAGTATTAGGCAGTCAATGATTATTGCATCACTTATTTTCGGAATGTTATTTGGAGCGGGAAATCTTATTTTTCCAGTTCATTTAGGTCAATTAGCAGGTAGCAATTGGCTCATAGCGAGTAGTGGCTTTCTTGTTTCTGGAGTTTTGCTGCCATTAATGGCACTATTGGCAATTAGTATTACTAGGTCAAATGGAATCTATGATCTTGCATTACCGAATGGTCGTTACTATGCACTTATCTTTTTAATCCTTGTTCACGCTACTTTGGGACCACTATTTGCAACTCCTCGGACAGCCACTGTTCCTTATGAAATCGGAATTGCCCCTTATTTATCTAAGTCAACTAATACTTGGGGACTATTAATCTATTCAGCGATTTTCTTTAGTTTAGTTTATATTTTCTCAAATCATGAAGGTAAGATTACTACTTTAATTGGTAAAGTATTAAATCCTTTGTTTTTATTATTGCTGTTTCTGATCTTTTTGTTAGCATTTATGCATCCATTGGGTTCTGGAAATACTGCTGCTATAACTGCTTCATATGTAAGGCATGCTTTTTCCAATGGATTTTTACAAGGTTATAATACAATGGACGGGTTAGCAGCATTAGCATTTGGAATTACTATTATTACAGCAATTAAAGAACTAGGTATTAAAAAGACAAGACAGGTTTCAATTGAAACAGCTAAAAGTGGTTTTCTAGGAATTGCAGGAGTTGCTATCATATACTTGGCGTTAATTTGGTTGGGCGCGACTAGTTTGCATCAATTTAAATTAGCAGCAAATGGTGGGATTACTCTTGCTCAGATTTCACATTATTACTTAGGAACTGCTGGAGATGCGATTTTAGCAACTTTAGCAACCATTACTTGTATGACTTCAGCAATGGGATTAGTAATTGCCTTTTCACAAGATTTCCATCGTCGTTTTCCTAAAATCTCATATCGAACATTTTTACGAATTAATTGTGGGCTTTCATTCCTATTTGCTAATTTGAGTCTTGATCAAATTATTGCATGGTCAACGCCAATTTTAATGTTTCTTTATCCACTAGCAATCACATTGATTATTTTAGGATTACTTTCACCAATATTTAAGCATGACCGACTTGTTTACCAGATTACAACTGCACTGACCCTAATTCCTGCATTCTTTGACATGTTAAATGCATTACCGGCTAACTTACATGACAGCCAATTATTGCAGACATTACTTGGGTTTGCTCAACAATATTTTCCATTTTTCAGTTTGGGCTTTGGTTGGTTAACTTTTGGTATTGCGGGCTTAATCCTTGGATTGATTTGTCATGTACTAAAAGTAAGAAAATGTTTTGGACTACTTAGCGAATAGTGTGCCTTATAATCAACTACAAAGTTTACAGTAGGTAATACAATTATTGGAGCTATTGCAGATGGTGACCTTGTGATTGATTATCTGTTTAGATCAATTTAGTGTAATTTCTTTTCATTTAAGCTTAGAATATGAAGTGAAAGTATTGCTTTGATCAAAGGAGATATCTAATATGTGTACATCAATTTTATATAGTCCTAAAGACCACTATTTTGGCAGAAATCTTGATTATGAAATTGCTTATGGTCAAAAAGTGGTTATTACACCAAGAAATTATGAATTCGAGTTTACCGATTTACCAGCTCAAAAATCACATTATGCAATGATTGGTGTAGCTGCTGTAGCAGACAATACTCCATTATATTGCGATGCAATTAATGAAAAAGGATTGGGAGTTGCTGGTTTAAGTTTTGCTGGACAGGGCAAGTATTTTCCAGAAGCAACAAATAAAAAGAATATTGCTTCATTTGAATTTATTTCATATTTATTAGCTACTTATGAAACTGTTGATCAAGTCAAAGAAAGCCTAACTAATGCAAATATTTCTAATGTGAGTTTTGCTAAAAATACCCCAGCTTCAGAACTTCACTGGCTAGTAGGAGATAAAACTGGTAAGAGTATTGTTGTTGAGTCAGATGAAAAGGGCTTGCATATTTATGACAATCCAGTAAATGCTTTGACGAACGCACCTTTATTTCCAGAGCAGTTAACTAATTTGGCAAACTATGCTTCAGTTGTTCCAGGCGAACCTGATAATAATTTTTTACCCGGTGTTAATCTTAAGTTATATAGTCGTAGCTTAGGTACGCATCACTTACCAGGCGGGATGGATTCAGAATCACGTTTTGTTAAGGTATGTTTTGCCTTGAATCACGCACCAAAAGATAGTGATGAGGTAGAAAATGTTACCAATTTCTTTCATATTTTAGAATCTGTTGAACAAGCCAAAGGAATGGATCAAGTTGGTCCTAATAGTTTTGAATATACGATGTATACTAGCTGTATGAATCTGGAAAAAGGAATTTTGTACTTTAATTGCTATGATGACAGTAGAATTAGTGCTGTTGATATGAACAAAGAAGATTTGGATTCATCAGACTTAGTTGTATATGATTTGTTTAAGAAACAAGATATTAGTTTCATAAATTAATGAAACATTTCTTAGTTAGAAATTATTATCAAAATCAATAAAAAATCGCGCCCATAATCAAATAATCGATATCAAATGAACTAAAATGATATCGATTATTTTTAATTGAGCACGATTATTTGTAAAAACTAAAATATTAATTTAATTGTTGCCATCTCTTTTTCAAGGTAAAGGCAATATCTTTAGGTTCACGATCGCGAGTAAAAATTCCTTTATCGTTACCACCAACACGCATGATTCCTTAACTCGTCTTAAAGTCAGCCAAGTTCCAAACTAATTCGCCACAAATAAATGGATATTTCTTAAATATATCAAAATACATTTGATAATATTCATTTTGATATTCTTGGCTCCACATTTCATCTGGAAGGCGATGAGAAGAAGATAATGTATCAGCGCCAAACTCAGTAAAGACAAATGGTTTATTAAGCTTTAAGTTTTGCCAGCCGTCTAGTTCATCTTCCAGCATCTTTTTAGCATTAACGATTTCAGGACCACCAGCAACGTACCAACCATAATAACGGTTTAAGCAGACAAAGTCACAAAGTGGGTGAAGCTTATCCACTTTTGGACCGCTACCCATAACTAAAGTTCCAGTATAAGGACGATTTTGTGGATCCAATTTTCTCGCAAAGGCAAAAATATCTTTGAAATAGTCATAGGATTCTTGAGTAGTTGATTCTGGTTCATTGAATAAACTCCAGGCAATCACTGAAGGGTGACGCTGGTCGCGATCGATCATTTCTTTTATTTCTTGTTCATGGATCTTTTTTAATTCAGGCACAGTTTTCGAAGCAAAAAAGTGCGACTGATTAGAATTAGTTACATTAAGAAAGTTAGTTATTGAACGATTAAGACCAACAGCGGGAACCTCATCAATAATTAAAAAGCCATATTTATCCGGCATATTGATACCATTCTTCGGCGTAAGGATAGTGACTGCTTCTAAAACAGTTAGCGCCAATCCATTTCATGCATTCGTAGTCGCGTTTGATGATGCTTTCGTTAATTGCTTTGCCTAAAACATTAAAATCTTCGTGCTTGCCAAAGCCTTTTAAATAAATTGGGTGATTATTGAGCAAGATTTTATCATTCACAATTTTAATTGTACGAATACCAATTTGTTCACTATATTCGTCAACTGTTTTTCCTTCTTCGATCATTTCAATCTTTATTTTGTATAAATAAGGATCACTTGGGCTCCAAAGGTGCGGATTCTTAATTGTTAAACTACCAGTATTTTTAGAAGTAGTACGTGCTACTTCCTTTTGATTATCGAAAAGTGTTACTTTAAATTCAGCATTAGTATTTGCTTCGATATTGTAGGTAATTGTTGCCTCATTATTTATTAATTGATAATTTAGTTTGAAATTAGTGATTTGGCTTTGAGGGAGTGCTAAGAGCCAGACATTGCGCATAATGCCGGAGTAATTGCAAAAGTCAAAATAAGGTTGAGCAAGTTTTTGACCGTTATCTAAGATTTCTTCGGTGCCGCAAGGAATAGCTTTTTCAGATAATTCGTTATTGACCAAAACAGTTACACGATGAGCTTGGTCGTAATTAATATAATTAGAAATTTTTACTTGAAATGGTAAAAAACCACCTTCATGTTGACCGACTTCATTTCCATTAATAAATACTTTCGCACGATGAGTAACCGAACCAAAACGGATATAAAGTTCTTTCTTCTTTAGAAATGAAGGAATAAAGAAGTCTTTTTGATACCAAAAGTATCCAGTATAGTATTTACGGTCTCGCTTAGTAGTTAATTCCGCAAACGTACCTGGTACAGGCATTTCTTCCGGATTAGGTAGTTGTTTGTTCCATCTCTCGTCAAGACCAACAGAATTCGGATCAGTTTCGAATTGCCAAGTGCCATTCATTAAAGTGTTAAACCGATATTTATTTTGAATTGGATATAGTGCAGATTCCATAGATGATTTTCCTTTCTAGCAAATTTTTTCTTTCATCTATATTTTACGCTTAGGGAGAGTAAATAGATTTGAAAATGGTTTAATAAAGTAAATCCCTTGACTGTAACCTTGCGTTACAGTTTATTTTATTTATAGAAAATAATTAAGAAAGGGATGTTGAAAGTGGCCAATGAAGATCGAAGAAAATGGTTATCGCTACTATAGTTATGAGCAACTCTATCAAATTGGTTTTATCTTGGGATTACGTGATTTAGGACTTTTGGTAGAAGAAATTAAAGATTATTTGGGCGATTCTAGCAGGGATGCATTAAATAAAAAATTAATACCTTTAAAAAATAAGATTGAACTTCGTATCCAAAATTTAAAGCAAATCCTAGCTATTTTGCGTCAAAAAGAAAATGACAACTTTCAACTAACTGATGTCGATTTTTATGTTGTGAAAGAATGTTTTTTACCTGATCACGACTTTTGGTGTTCGGATTTTAAGGCTGATTGTTCTGAAGTAAAAATTGCCTCTTCATATAGTCAGTTTTACCAAGAATTAGGTGCTGGTGTCATGGCTAATAAGAACTTATCTGGTTTCATTACAGACTTACCTCAGGCAAAAGTTGATACCTATGCAAATTCTGGTGCAGGAATTGAAAAAGGTTTAACTGTAATTAGAAAATATGCCAAAGAAAATAATTTTAAAATTGGCAACGACGTGTGGCAGTTCAATATTGGCTTAAATATTGAAAAACTTGGTCTAACAAAAAATGGTATTTTAGCATATAAAATTTTAAAATAAAGAAGAAATTGAAGCTTTAGATAGGAGTTTAATTTGGAATTACCAACTCAAATAGAAATTAAAGGTGCAAGAGTCCATAATTTAAGAAATATTGATGTGAATATTCCACTTCATAAATTTGTTGCTATATCAGGCTTATCCGGTTCAGGTAAGTCTTCTTTAGCGATGGGAATTTTATATGAAGAAGGCTCAAGACGATATTTGGATGCACTTTCTACATATATGCGTCGTAGAATTAAACAAGGTGCACAAGCTGACGTTACTTCGGTTAAACATATTCCGTCTGCATTAGCTTTGCGCCAGCGTCCAAGTATTCCAAATGAACGAGCAACTGTTGGGACAACAACCGAGACTTTTAATGTTTTGCGTTTGATTTTTTCAAGATTAGGTTCGCCTATTTGTCCTAACTGTCACCGCGTAGCTCCAAGTTTAGATATCGCGGAAGCTATGTCTAAGTCAGGTGAAGAAATGGGACAAATTACTTGTCCAACATGCGGTGTTAAGTTTTATGTACCAAGTGCTGAAGATTTTGCTTTTAATTCTGATGGAGCTTGTCAAGAATGCGGTGGAACTGGTAAAGTTCGACAGCTTGATGATAGTAAATTAATTGCTGATCCTAATTTATCAATTGAGGACGGAGCAGTTGCTTCATGGAGCTTACCCGGAAGAAACTTTATGCCAAGCGTAGCTCAACATGCTGGAGTAAGGATTGATATTCCTTATAAGGATTTAACGGATAAAGAAAAAGATTTTGTCTTAAATGGTCCTGAGAAAAAATATAAGATGGACTTTTTGTCTGGAACAGGTCGGGTATTTCATGATTTTAATGCTTTATATGAAAATGCCCACCAAGCAGTTTTGCGCTCAGCAAAAAGTAGTAAAAGTGAACGTGCACAAAAGAGAATTGCAGAATTTTTCACTTATTCAACTTGCCCAGTTTGTCATGGTACGCGTCTTCGTCCAGAACTTTTGAAGCAGTTAGTTAATGGTAAAAATATTTATCAAGTTCAACAAATGCAGCTAGGGGATTTGCCAGCTTGGAGTAAGGAAGTATTAGCAAAATTGCCTGAAGATATGCATAAAATGGCTAGCTCTTTGATCAATGAATTTCTTAATAATCTGCAGCCGTTGCTTGATTTAGGACTAGATTATTTAACTATGGAGCGAGCTGGAAACACTTTATCAACTGGCGAACTTCAGAGAATTCAATTAGCGAGAACACTACGTACAGAAACAACTGGCGTTTTATATGTCTTAGATGAACCGTCGATTGGCTTGCATCCAGCTAACGTTGATGGCTTAATTAAAGTTTTGCGCAAATTAGTTGATCAGGGTAATTCTTTAGTAGTTGTTGATCACAACGTTGATATTATTAAAGCTGCTGATGAGATTATTGAAATTGGTCCAGGTTCAGGTGAACAAGGTGGTCAAATTTTAGATCAAGGCAGTCCTGGGGAAATTAAGAAAGATAAGCAGTCACTAATTGCACCACATTTAAATGGAGAAGCGCATTTAATGGCTAGAAAAGTAAATGATCGGATTAACTCAAAGCAAATCAATTTTGAAGTAGAAGATTACTTCAACTTGAAAGATGTTCAAGCAGGTATTCCTTTGAATCAATTAACTAGTGTGACGGGCTTTTCTGGAGCTGGAAAAACTAGTTTGATTCTAGATTCATTAGTTCCTGCAATCAAGGCACAAGATAAAAAAGAAGCACTCCCTAAACAGATTAAGAGTTTTGATTGTCCAATCAATAATGTGGTTAGCGTGGATGCTTCTCCAATTGGTAAGAGTACGCGTTCAACAGTTGCAACTTATACCTCAATTATGAATAATCTACGTAAGTTATTTGCTCGTCAGGATCTAGCTAAAGAAAAACATTATACACCAAGCTATTTTTCTTACAACAATAAAGAAGGTGCTTGTCCAACTTGTGGTGGAACAGGAATTGTTACTTTAGATATTCAATTCTTGCCTGATATGCAGCAAACTTGTCCAACTTGTCATGGCGATCGCTATAATCCTGGAATTCAAAAGATAAAGTGGCATGATATGTCGATTGTAGATGTCTTAAATCTTGATGTTAACGAAGCGATTCCTGTTTTTAAGCGTGTGCCAAAGATTGAACGTGATTTGCAGTTGCTTAAAGAAGTTGGTTTAGATTACCTGCACTTAGGTGAGAGTACGCCAACTTTATCTGGTGGAGAAGCACAGCGTTTAAAATTAGTGACTCACTTAAGTCATAAGCAAGACGATACTTTATTTGTCTTTGATGAACCAACAATTGGTCTGCATCCCCTGGATGTTAAAGTCCTAGTTGAAGTCATGCAAAAATTGCTTGATCAAGGTGCAACTATTATTACGATTACACATGACCTGAATTTAGTTGTTAATGCAGATTATATGCTAGATCTGGGACCACCACGAGGTGGTGAAAATGGTGGTCGTATTGTAGCGCAAGGCCGACCACTAGAATTAATTAAAGATCCGCAAAGGTTAACTGTAGAGTATTTAGCTAATTATCTAAAACAATTTAACTTAGATTAATTATTTGATGTATGGATTTAAAGTAAAAGTAAAGAATTTATAAACATGCTTGAATAATAAAGAATAATTGTTTAATCTATTAACCGTTAATTGAATAAAGAAGCAAATGAACTGTTAGGTGAGACTCCTACGTAAATATACGCTGATGCCCAGCAACATCTAGAGATGCCAACGGGTTAAACAGGAATTGTCGACTTAAGGCTTTTCCCAGTCAGCTAGTTAAAAAATTTCACGTTACGTAGTGTTAAAACTGAACGACGAGTATAAATCGCTAAGTTAAGACCAATGCAGTTTTTGTGTTGGTCTTTTTGTTTGTTTGCCGATTTTTTAGAGGGAGAGATTACTATGTTAAAATTCAACTCTAAAGATCGCGTAGTAACTAATGCGACTTTGGCTAAACAAATTGCTAGACAAGAAAAAAATGAAGTCTTAAAGCAATTGCATACAACAATTAATGGATTAAATCCTGTTCAAGCAAAACAACGCTTGGAGCAAGATGGTTTAAATGAGGTCTCGAATAAAGAACATCATCCAAAATTACATTTTTTAATCGATGCTTTTATGACACCTTTTACTGGTGTGTTGTTATTTTTAGCAGGTTTATCTTTTTTAACTAACTATGTCTTTGTGCCAGCTGATCAAAAAGATCTGAGTACCGTAATTATCATGATTATGATGGTTCTGATTTCAGGAATTACTAGTTTTATTCAAAATGTAAAAACAAGTGATGCGGTTGACTCATTGCTAAACATGGTTTCTGTAACTACAAATGTTAAACGAGCTGGTGAAGATAAGGAATTACCAACTAAAGATGTAGTAGTTGGCGATATTATTAATTTAGCTGCTGGAGATTTAGTGCCAGCAGATATGTATTTGTTAAAGAGTAAAGACTTATTTTGTTCAGCGAGCTCATTAAATGGAGAGTCAAGTCCAGTTGAAAAGATGTCAGATCAGAAGCCAAAAGAAAGTGATAATTACTTAGATTATCCAAATATCCTTTATGAAGGAACAAATATTGTTTCTGGTTCTGGAATGGGCGTCGTTTTTGCTACAGGTGATAAAACCGTTTTTGGAAATTTGGCCCGTACTCTTGCTCAGAATAAAAACAAAGAGACAACTTTTGACATTGGAATTAAAAATGTTTCTAAAATATTACTAATTATGACAGCTGTAATTGCACCACTAGTGTTTTTGATTAATGGTTTAACTAAAGGCGATTGGCTAAATGCATTAATTTTTGCTATTGCAACGGCTGTTGGTTTAACGCCAGAAATGTTGCCAGTTATTGTGACCAGCAATTTAGTTAAGGGGTCTGTTGAAATGGCTAAGCATGAAACCATTGTTAAAAGAATGAATTCAATCCAAAACTTTGGCTCAGCTGATATTCTTTGCACTGATAAGACTGGTACCTTAACACAAGATAAAGTGGTTTTAGAACGACACTATAATTTAAACTTAGAAGAAAAGCCAAAAGTATTAGAGCTTTCATACTTGAATAGTTATTATCAAACAGGGATGAAAGATTTAATTGATAAAGCAGTTATTGATGCTGCTCAAGGAGAGTTAGATACAAAGAAAATTAATCAAAACTACAGAAAGATTGATGAAATACCTTTTGATTTTAAGAGAAGACGTATGAGCGTTGTCGTTATTAACCAGCAACACGAACATATTTTGGTAACTAAAGGTGCTGCTGAAGAAATGCTTGCTTGTTCTAACAGAGTAGAAATAGATGGTGCAATAAGTCCACTTGATGAAGATCAACGTCAGAAAATTTTAACTGAAATTGATGAGATGAATCAGGATGGGTTACGTGTTGTTCTTTTAGGATATAAAAAGAATCCAGCTCCTGTTGGTGAATTTAGCATTGATGATGAGAATGAATTAATCTTAGTTGGATTTTTAGCATTTTTAGATCCACCAAAAGACAGTGCTAAGGCAGCATTGACTGCCTTAAAAGAAGATGGCATTACAGTCAAAATTTTAACTGGAGATAATGAAGCAGTTACGCGAAATGTAGGGAAGCAAGTAGGTTTAAATATTGATCGAGTTTATCAGGGAAAAGACCTTGAAAATAAGACTAATGCTGAATTAAAAGAAATGGTGCAAGCATGCGATGTTTTTGTAAAATTATCTCCACAACAAAAAGCTCAGATTATTGACTTGCTTAGACAAGATGGTCATACCGTAGCTTATATGGGAGATGGAATCAATGATGCTCCTGCAATGAAAGCGGCAGATGTTGCTATCTCAGTTGATACAGCAGTGGACATTGCCAAAAAGTCAGCAGATATAATTTTGCTCCACAAAGATTTAATGATTTTAGAAAAGGGAGTACAAATTGGCCGTCAAGTATTTGGCAATACGATGAAATATATTAAAATTACGCTTTCTTCTAATTTTGGTAATATTTTATCAATTTTAGTAGCTTCTTCATTTTTACCATTCTTACCAATGCTTCCAATTCAACTTTTAATTTTAGACTTGATGTATGGAACGAGTTGCCTATCTATTCCATTTGATACTATGAATAAGCATTATTTATCAGAGCCTAGAAAGTGGAGTACAAAGAAGCTACCGAAGTTTATGTTCTACTTTGGTCCAACGTCCTCTATTTTTGATATCATAACTTTTGCTTTACTTTTCTTTATGGTTTGTCCGCAAGTAACGGGAACTAGTTATGCAGCAGCTAGCACAACGCAAAAATTAATTTTCTCAGCCATCTTTTGTACAGGATGGTTTATTGAATCACTTTGGACCCAAGAAATGGTTATTCATGCACTTAGAGATCCCAAACTACCATTTATTAAGCAACATGCTACAGCAATTGTTACTTGGGCAACAATCGGGATGGCAGTGGTGGGAACTGTCTTACCATTTATTACACCAATAGCTAAAGCAATAAAATTTGGTCCAATTCCAATGTACTTTTTAGCAATTGTATTTCTTTTGTTAATCTTATATATTGCTTTAACTACTTTAGTAAAGAAGTGGTATTTGAAATCAGAAAAATATTTGATTTAATTAACAAGAAATATTTTCTTTAAAGAATCATGGGTTAATTCTTTGATGCAACCAATTTCTAATATGTTAATGATGATTTTGGTAATCGGTATTTTAACCTATGGTGCAATTCGTGTAATGCAAGGCAGTCTTACTATGGGTGCCCTCATTTCATTTTTAATGTACTTGTTCCAATTAATGGGACCAGTAATTATGGTTAGCCAATTCTTTAACGAATTAGCCAAGACATCAGGTTTAACTGAACGTATTCGTGAAATGCTCAATGAACCCATTGAAGAATCTGCTGATGATCAAAAAGTTGATGTTGCTGGTAAAGAATTGCAATTGCAAAATGTCAGCTTCTCTTATGAAAAAGATAAGCAAATTTTGCATAACATTAATGTAGTGGCTAAACCAAATACGGTTGTCGCTTTTGCTGGACCATCTGGTGGTGGTAAATCAACAATTTTCTCATTGATTGAACGCTTCTACAAACCAACTTCAGGTAAGATTACCATTGCTGATGAAAATATTGACAATATCGATTTAACTAATTGGCGTCAGCAAATTGGTTTAGTTGGTCAGAATTCTGCAGTAATGCCAGGAACAATTCGTGAAAATTTAGTTTGCGGCTTAGATCGTGAAGTAAGCGATGATGAATTATGGCGTTAAAATTCCAATTTTTGGCTTTGGAACTTATGAAATTAGTCCAGATCAAACAAAGCAAGCAGTATTATCGGCTTTTGAAGATGGGTATCGCTTAATTGATACGGCGCAATATTATCAAAATGAACAACAAGTTGGCGAAGCAGTGAAAGCAAGTGGTCTAAATCGCGATGAAGTCTTTATCACAACTAAAACGATGACTGATGGTTATGAAGATACTAAGGTTGGTTTAGATGAATCATTGAGAAGAAGTGGACTAGATTATTTTGACCTGGTTTTAATTCACTGGCCAATAGGGCATGATATCGATACTTGGCATGCTCTTGAGGCAGCATATAAGGCAGGAAAGACGCGTGCAATTGGAATTAGTAACTTTAATAGTCAACAAACGTTAGATTTGATCCACCAAAGTAGTGTCCGTCCAATGGTTGATCAAATTGAAACTCATTTATTTTTGCAGCAATGGAAGATGCACGAATTTTTAGAAAAAGAAAATATTGTGCACGAAAGTTATAGTCCGCTTGGTAATGGTCAGCAAAATCTAATAAGTAATCCAGTTTTAAAAGAAATTAGCGAAAAATATAGGAAATCACCAATTCAAGTAATTTTGCGTTACTTGGTTCAAAACGATGTTGTAACTATTCCGCGTTCAACTAATCCAGCTCATATTAAGTCAAATATTGATATCTTTGATTTTGAATTAGATAATGATGATCTTAAGAGATTACGCGTTTTAGACGAACGTAAGCCAATTGATAGCTGGCCTGCAGAAATGCGTGAAGATGAAGATTATTAAAAAAAAGCTGAACAAAAAGTTCAAAATAAAAGCCGCATTTTGGTAAAGGGGTGAACATTTTTACCAAAATGTGATTTTTATTCAGTTCAAGTATAATAATTTAACCCTGATTTAAATGATGGGGTTAATAAATACTCAAATGTTGGGAGCTGTACGAGCGTATTAGCTTTTCAACTAATTATTGTTGATGAGGAAGATCCATTATATGAAATTGAGCTAAAAAATAAGTTTAACCTCCCTTTATTTACTGGAGAAAGAGAAATTAGCATGCTAGCCTCTGGTTTAAAATTAAAGGCGAAAAATAATGTTTTGAGTTTAGTTAGTGATGAAGGCGTGATTGATGATACAATTAGCATTAACGATATAACTAAAGATAAACAATCATTCGTTTTAAATAAAATTTAGTTTAGTAGTTAAATACCCACTCACTAGAATTGAAAGCTTTGCTTTCAATTCTTTTTTTGTAGAAGTGCACTATAAATCATATTCATACTACCAATAATTATTTTAATTTTTAATATATTTTCTGCAGTAATATATTAATCAATGAGAAATGTCATTAAGTTAAGACATGACTACTTAGCTTTGTATTTTAAGACATTGATTCAATATTGAATCAGCGTTTTTTCCATGTTTTTGATTAACTTAGTTTTGTTAATTCTCCGTTTCGCATTTTAAAGAAAAAAGTAGCCATTTCTTTGGCTGAATAGTTGGGGTGGATAGTCCAAAAACGAATAATTCCAATTAATGCAGAAATGCTGTAATAAGAAAATAGTTCTTGTAAGTCATTATTTGCTTGTAAATGCATCAATGAATGTGACAATCCTTCCATTTCTAACAAATGGTCCATTAACTTGGTTGAGAAACTTAGGTCACCATGACTGGAAATCAGAATACGAATTGTTACTAAGTTGTCTTTGAAGACCTGTAAAAATTAGTTAGATATTCAATACCATTATCAGATTTTAATGCTAGTTGATCGAGCATTTTCTGATGTGGTTTTTTTAATGCCGTAAAAAGCCTAGCTTCAATCTGCTCAATAATTGCCCATTTATCGTTGAAATGGCGATAAATAGTAACACGATTAATATTTGCCATGTCAGCTAATTCATTCATCGTAATTTTATTTAAATCACGTGAATCCATTAATTTTAATAGTGCAGATTCTATTATTTGATCAGTTTTTTTGCTTTTCTTATGATATTTATTCAAAATGCAACACTCCATCTCATTTTGTAGTTAAATTATAGTCCTTTTTTCTCTAAGATTGAATCAACAATTAAGAAGAGAGGTAATAACCCATGACAGAAATCTTTAAGAAACATTGGTCAGAATATAAATATAGTAAAAACATGTTGCAAGATGCATTAATCAAGCATGTGATGGATTTAATGCAATATCGCATGAGCGATGAAGGTGAAGTCTTAGAAATCATTATGAATATTAAAGAAAGTGATGAACAAAGCTGGATTAATGCCTGGAGTAATATGGCAGCAAACTTACAGAGCCGTGCGCATAAGTTTGAAAAAGCCGGCAAACTAATTAGTGCTGGTAGTAGTTATCTGCGGGCTTCTACTTATTGGCGTGTATCCCTAATGTATTTTGGTGATTGGCAGGACCCTAGAATGCAAGAATTTTCTCAAAGAAGTAAAGACTGTTATGACCGTGCTTTAGAGTTAAATGGTTATCCTGGTGAAGCAATAAGAATTCCTTATGAAAATACTTATTTACCAGGTCATTTTTACCGCTCGCCGTTTGCTAAAAATAAAAAGGCACCATTATTAATCGTAATTCCAGGACGGGATACTTGGGCAGATGATACAATTTGGGTTACTGACGCGGCAATTAAGCGCGGAATTCATGCCCTAACTTTTGATGGACCTGGACAAGGGATGGCATTAAGACTGCAAGACTTAAAGTTTAGACCAGACTTTGGAAATGTTTTAGGACCAGTTATTGATTTCGCTCAAAAACAAGAGGAAGTTGATTCAGAACAAATCGGAGCAATGGGTATGAGCTTTGGCGGCTTTTTAGTAGCGCGTGGTGCAGCTTTTGATAATCGATTAAAGTTTATTATTTCAGATCCTGGTAATATGAATTGGGGTGGCATGATTGCTAAACGGTTAGAAAAAGCACTTAAAATACCAGCGATGATTCGACCTAATATGATTGACTTTGTTTTAAAAGACTATGAATGGAAGCATGGAGCAAATAATAAAACTATAATTAAAGAATTAAAGAAATTTGATAATACAAAAATTGTACAAAATATTAAAACTAAAACTTTAGTTTTAGACGGTTCCGCAGAGGTTACTCATGGAGCAGCGAAAAAGTTTTATGATGCTTTAACCTGTCCTAAGGACTACTTACTGTTTGATGAAAATTCAACTGCTCAGCAACATACGCAAATGGGTGGCTATGCAACTGGAACTGAATATATTATGAATTGGATTGAAGACAATTTTTAGTTAATAGGAAGGAGAAGCTAATGAAACTCTTTTTAATTGGTGCTACAGGTAGAACAGGATCTGAAATAGTTAAACAAGCTTTAACACGTAATGATGAATTAGTTGCTTACGTTCGAAATCCGTCAAAGTTAAATATAAATGATCCTGAGCTAACAGTAATTAAAGGACAACTTGATGATGTTGCAAAAATGGCTTCTGAAATGAAGGGATGTAACGCTGTATTAGTAACGTTAGGTAATACAATTTCTAACAGTAGTGGTAAATTATTTAGTTTTGCAATACCTGATATTATTAAGGCAATGGATCAAGCAAAAATCAAACGATTAATTAGTCTTTCTGCATTAGGTGTTGGTACAACTTTAGCCAATACCAGTTATCCTTACCGTATGGGAGCCAAAGGATTTTTGAAAGGTAATTTTTCTGACCATGAAGCGGGTGAAAGTCAACTTAAGAATTCTGATTTAAACTGGACTACCGTTCATCCTGGTCCGTTGTTTAATGGCAAAAAGACTGAAAATCCTTTAGTTAGGGATGCTGATTCGGGATACAAGATGCCAGGTGCACCTCGAACTTATCGTAGTGATGTAGCACAGGTGATGTTAAGAATTATCAAGGATCGTAAAACCTTTGGTAAACAGTTAATCATGTGTTCAAAGCAAGATAAATAGCCCTCTTTAATATTAATACCTATTGGTACATTTTTAATTTTAGAGGGCGAAAAATCTACTTTTGATTAAATGAAAATAAGGCTTTGCGTTAAAAACTTATTGTATATTTTTTTGTTTTATGATACTATGCTTAATAACATAGCGAAAAAAATAGTGATTAAGTTTACTACGCGTATACCTTGGAAAACTCCAAGCAGTTATGTTCTCAAATTTAACTGTAAGGAGTTTTTTTCATGCACAAAAATATATATTATTCATGGGCTAGTAACTTTTATCGATTATTTATTGGCCAAGGGCTAGCTACTATTATTTCAGAAACTGTCAATTATAGTTTGCTTTTTTATCTTACCTCAATTTCGAAATCAGCCACTATTTTATCTATTTCTGAAATAATTTCTTTATTACCAATCGCATTATTTGCTCCCTTCGCTGGCGTAATGGCAGATAGAGTTAGTAAGAAAAAGATACTTATTTTTTCTGATACAATCAGCCTTATTGTTACTCTTTTACTATTTTTGCAGGCAATCAATAGCCACAATAATCTAACGATTGATCTAATTCTGATTTCAAATTTACTTAGATCAACTACTATTAGTATTCAGAATCCGACTATTCAATCTGCTGTACCTGAACTTGTACCTGATGATAAGCTTTTAAAAATAAATGGGCAATATAGTTCGCTTCAAGCACTTAATCAATTCTTTCCGCCGATTTTAGGTGGAATATTATATGGATTGCTGCCAGTAGACTATATTCTTTTACTATCAGGACTTGCAAACGTAATAGGTATTTGTGCCGTAATAATTACATGCTTTCCGAGGAATGAAGTTAATAATGCAAATCAACGAGGCTTTCACCTTCTGTTCGAATTAAAACAAGGTCTTCATAGTATTATTCAAGTTACTGGCCTGAATAGGGTGATTATTTACAAGGCTTTTTCCGTAGCTATTATTGTGCCATCAACTGCTTTATATCCACTTATGACTAGTGAACATTTTCATGGATCTTTAAAATTTGATGCGCCGTTAGTGGAAGTTTCAATTGCATTAGGTATGGCATTAAGTGGTCTGTGTATGGGAAATTTAAATAATTTATCACATCGACTTACACCTGCAGGTATTGGAGTGCTAGGAATCGGATTAAGTTTGTTTATTTTTGGTATACTTCCCGGCAATCATTATGGTTTTATAATCTTTATTATTATTAATTTTATTGCTGGGTTATGTATTCCTTGGATTGATGCA
>OIUZ01000004.1_pt1 | contig 107120 bp, 95 predicted proteins | sample 1587181 | NCBI WGS metagenome assembly OIUZ01 (sample SAMN02675046, study PRJEB24791) | human gut metagenome, SKBSTL021 | isolation source: stool | host: Homo sapiens | place: USA | reverse complement strand
AATCATACGGGGAAGGCTTTCCCTTTTTCAATACCCTCAAGGTATCAATTTACACAAAATATTTTACACTCCCTTCCTTTCAGATTTTACAAAGTCCTATTTAGAATTTACACCAATTATACGGACATAACCAAAAGACAGCCACCGCCCTTAAAACTTCTTGCGAAGTTTATTATACAAAGAAACTCGCAACAACATCAAGCAGATCGAAGTACTAGATTTTGTTTAACGTAGTAACAAAATAAAGGAGAGGCTACCAATGTGTGTACCTAATTTATTGCAGTTTGTACCTAATGATTATATTGCAAATAATTATTTAAAAACTAATTTTTATTTAAAAGATGTTCTATGCTATAGAAAATTGGTCTCCTTCCATTCATGCTGATGTTCCATTAGTAAAAGCCTTAGTGTCATGCTTTTCTTATTGATTAGCATGGCTTTTCTTTTACCTATTCTCAAAAAGCCCGCTACCTTCCCAATGAGGTAACGGGCCTTTTGATATAACACTGTTAGTAACTTCAGCCCTGTTACTAACAGTGTTATATCACGTGAACCATATAATTTCCTATCCAAATAGTCCAGCTTTCTTCCAGCCACATTGTTTCAAATAATCTCGAATCGACTTTTTAATGATTGAAGTATCTAACCTAGATTCAACAATTCCAACTTTACCGCTCTTCTTGTCCTGTCCAATGCCAAAAGAAATACTTTTCTGATAAGTCTTTCCCTTAGAAAAGGAGATGTCTTTACTGAAAGATAGTTTACCGTTATGCATCCTAATACTTGATGTCTTACTAGAAGTGCTATCAACTTCCTTCCATTTCCCGTTATCTTTCAAAGTAACTGTAAAAGTAAACTCTTTGTCCTCATCGGAGATTCCACCCTCAGTGAAAAACCGGGCATCCATCCATTTCCATGTACCAATAATCGAATCTCCTTCAACAGTAACTTCCCAAGTATTGTTATCAGAATTTAGAACCTTTGGTGCATCGCTTAAAACTTTTTCTTTCTCAATCATAAGAAATCATCTCCTTCTTTTGATAATCATTACTAAACATAACTAATCTTATAATACCAAGACCAGTCATATTGCCAGTAGTAAACCTGATCATACTATAACCGTAGTATACAATATCAATGATTCTAGATATAGCAAGAAGCAAAAATTGATCGATTGTCCGGCCAATTTTATTAACTAGGGGCGATGTATCATGTAGAAATGATAAGCCGACGTCCATATGGAGCCATGATGATGGGATTTTCACCAGATTAAAGCCATATTGGCCAATCGACAAGACATCGCCGGCTTTGGCACAATTCACCTTTAACAGCTCCTCGACTGACATGGCATACTTATAGGCAATCGTCCACCAAGTATCGCCGGGCGTCACCTGATAGTAATCATTTAACTTCAACTGTACTTTGGTCGGTTTATCTAAGTCCGATCCCGTAATCCAATTAATGAACCATAAAATAGCTTCGATTGCTAAGTAAGCACAGAAAAGCCGCCGAAGTATTCTTAGAAACACCGCAAGCCTTAGCTTCGGGTGACGTGGCTAAAATGAGTCCACCATTGGTATTTTCAGCTTCACTAAGGACCACGAATGGGACTTTTAAGGGGTTAAGTCCCCGGGCAACGGCCTCGCAACTAGCATAAGACTTGTTATCAATTAAGAAGAACACGCCATGCGGTTCATCATCAAAAACATTTTGATCACTTTCGTTAACTTTTATCTGTATTTTAGCGCAAAAGGCAAACGTATGTTCCCTCAAACTGCTAGAAATCTGATTAAAAATAGTCGAAAGTCAGTTATAGTCATGCTATAATGTAAGACAGAAAAAGGAAGCCCCGCGTGAACAGGACTTCCCATGTAGAGCCGTTTAAGACGGTGGCATGATTTAACGTTATTAAATAACCGCTAGCTTGCCAGAGCTAAGGCGGTTATTTTTTTTGCTGACTTTTAATCAGCTCAACAATTAATGCAATTAAGGCTACGATAAAAGTACCGAAAGCTAGCATTAATTGTAAAGCGTCCGCAACGGACACTTAGGCTACTCCTTTCATTAGGATTTATGGGCTTTAAAGGTTTAACACCATAAGCACCACCTCCGATCGGAAATAGCCACCGCCTTAACTTCTCTACAAAGAACTATTATACAGGCAACTCACTGCATGACCAAGCTCTTAAAAGACTATTTTCAAAATCAATGGTGCCAATTATCAATAATAGCCTTTAAAAGATTTGGAAATCTGTGATCTAGTTCTGCTTGTCGTAACGTAAGATAACTATGAATACCAGAATGTCTAACGGAAATTAAGCCATTTAAACGTAAATTTCGGTAATGTTGAGACAGATTGCTCTTCTTTCCTAGATCATTAAAAATGGCACATGAGCATTCCTTGCTTTCTTTAAACAACTTAGTGACAATCTCTAAACGAATAGGATCACTTAAGGATTTTAGTATTTGCGTAAGGGTAACTTTATTGAGATCAATATTAGGTAAGTTCTCTTTCATGCATAGCCGCTCCTTTTTTACTTTTCAACTGTTTAGTATATACTAAACAGTTGAAAGAAGGTAAGTATATGGATTCAAAAACACAAATCATTGAACAATACTTTAAGTTATCTGACTTGGCTTCTAATGATGAACAAGCATTGCATGAAATAATTCAACTCTTTTCAAAAAGGGCCGTGGTCAAGGGCGCTAATGGTTTTATTGCTGATAATCCGGCTAAAGTCGCCGAGTTCTTTGAGAACTTCTTTAAAGATAACCAAGAATTAAGGCATCTTTTCCATGTAGTCGTCGATGATGGTAACTATCAAGCTGAGTGGGCCGTTGCTGGGCGTAAACGTAGTGGAAAAATATTTGCATTTCATGGTTTTGACACCTACCAATTTGACCAGCAAAACAAAATAAGCTTCTTGAAAGTTAAACTTGAAAAATAGAAATAAAAAAGGCCACTAGGGTATACCCTATTGGCCTTTTTTATTTCTGTGCTATACTAGGAATTACAAATGTTCATTAGAACTGTCCAAAAGGAGAATTAGAAATGGCTAAAATCGGTTATGCGCGTGTGAGTTCCAAGGAGCAACATTTAGATCGACAGTTAGCGGCTTTAAAAGACGTTGATAAATTATTTACGGATAAATTAAGTGGGGCAAACACTAATCGGCCAGAACTGCAAAAAATGCTGGCCTATATTCGTGAGGGTGATATTGTCCTGGTCACTGAATTAGATCGCTTAGGCAGAAACAACCAGGATTTAACTAAGATCATGAACACCATTCAAAATAAGGGGGCCACCTTAGATGTGTTAAATTTGCCGTCCATGACAGGGATTGCTGACCCAAATTTACGTCAACTGATGACCAACTTGATTATTGAACTCTATAAGTACCAGGCCGAAAGTGAACGTAAGCGAATCATTGAGCGCCAGCAGCAAGGAATTACCTTAGCTAAGCGGCAGGGTAAATATCATGGACGCAAACCCCAATACACCCAAGACGATCCCCGCTTACAACACGCTTTTAAACTTTATCAGGCAGGCATGAGTGACATTGATGTGGCTCGAAATACCGGGATTAAACGGACGACCTTTATTCGATACCGTGTGAAATACGGTATTAAAAGAAAATAGGGACCCTATTTTCTTTACTTATAGTTTTGGAGGTTGTTTACTAAAGTTTTTTTCTTGGAATCTGATTCCGTGTTTATTAAACTATCGACGAGATGTCATACAAGAATGACACCCTGACTGTGTATACATCATGATCATTTTTCATTTACCCACTTTTTTATTTTATTTAAGAAAAAATGATTAATGTTAAACTTTTTAACAATCTTTTAAATGAATCCATGGTTGTTATTGGCTGGTCAATTACTGTAGTAATTGGCTTTTTTTATAAATGTTTTACTTTAATTTCAGGCAGATTGTAAAATTAATCCGAACGCTGTTCGGACAAAAAAGATCAGCTTCCTTTAAAATGTGTTTACCACAAACCCATCTTTTAGGAGCTGATCTTTTGTCTAGTATAACCTATTTCGAACGAATTAAAATCGAAACCTTTTGTGAACTAGGGCTGTCCAATATCCAAATGGGCGTTCGGCTGAACCGATCACCGTCAACAATTTCTTATGAATTATCTCGATGTCAACCTTATCAGGCTGAATTAGCACAAACAGATGCCGAATACAAGCGATCACGATGTGGGTAAGTGTCAATATTTTTGCGGTAGTCCAAAAACCATTAGTCTGACCTTAATTTCTTAATATTTTATGTGGTTTAACATCCGATCTAATTTAGCTAAATAGCTTCCCCCGGCAACCTCTGCTGTTAGTGCTCCGTGTTGAATGCCGACATGAATTTCATGGCGACGCTTCAAGCTGCGGCCAAAGAATTGGCAGTAGATAAAATTACTGTTAATGCTTATAATCCAGGAATTGTTCGCACAAAAATGCGAGATGCAATTGATAAAAAATTGCAAAAATTAAACATGAAACAATAACGCAGCAACAAGCAAATTGTCTCAAAGAGATAGCGCTTGGTCGTGAAGCAAAACCTAGCGATGTAGCTGAAGTTGTGGCTTGGTTTGCTTCATCAGATGCTGGGTATGTTACTGGACAATCACTTCAAGTTGATGGTGGAATGAGATTTCATTAAAAAAATATTTAGAATAAATAATCTCTAATAACAATAAAAATAGTTATTAGAGATTTTTTTGTCAAAAAAGCAAAAAACAACACCTACATTATTTTTGGAAGATAAAATAAATTTGAAAATAATTTTGTATTATCAAAACGGCTTAGCCACAATATATTGATTATAAATAACCAAAAAATCCACATGTTGTATTATTGAGCAGAAGATGCTATATTATGTTCACACAAATATTAGATAAAACAATAAATAATGATAGGAGCAAATATGAGTTATTATGATCATTCACAGTCACCAGTTGAATTTGCTTACAATAACAACGGCAAAAATATGCGAGCTATTAACTGGAATGACATTAAAGATGATAAGGATCTTGAGGTTTGGAACAGAGTTACTCAAAACTTTTGGTTACCTGAAAAAATCCCAGTTTCGAATGATATAAGTTCTTGGAATCAATTATCTGATGACTGGCAACAGCTTATAACTCGCACTTTCACTGGATTGACTTTATTAGATACAACTCAATCAAGTGTGGGTGATGTAGCCCAAATTAAAAATTCACAAACTGATATAGAGCAAGCTATCTATGCAAATTTTGCTTTTATGGTTGCTGTCCATGCAAGATCATATGGAACTATTTTTTCTACTTTATGTACTAGTGAACAAATTGAAGAAGCGCATGAATGGGTAGTTAATAATGATGCTTTACAAGCAAGAGCTAAAGCGGTAATTCCGTATTATACAGGCAATGATCCGCTTAAATCAAAGGTTGCCGCAGCAATTATGCCAGGGTTCCTGCTCTATGGTGGTTTTTATTTACCATTTTATTTAGCTGCAAGAGGTAAATTGCCTAATACTGCTGATATTATTAGATTGATCTTAAGAGATAAGGTTATTCACAATTATTATAGTGGTTACAAATATCAATTGGCCGTAAAGAAATTAGCTCCAGCTAAACAAGCAGAAATGAAAAAATTCGTTTTTGATTTCTTAGATAAACTAATTGATTTGGAAAAGAAATATTTGCACGAGCTTTATGATGATTTTGATTTGGTTGATGATGCAATTCATTTCAGTTTGTATAATGCAGGTAAATTTTTACAAAATTTAGGCTATGATTCTCCTTTTACCGCAGAAGAAACTTATATTTCCCCAGAAGTATTCGCTCAATTATCAGCTCAAGCTGATGAAAACCATGATTTCTTTTCTGGTAATGGTTCTTCATATGTAATGGGAACAGGAGAGGAGACTAAAGATGATGACTGGGATTTCTAAAAAGCCATTAGTTGTCTATTATTCTTCCACTTCAAATAATACAGCACGCTTTGTAGAAAAGTTAGATTGTAATTCTATTAGGATTCCTATTAAACTCAGTAAAGAAATTTCAGTTTCTGAAGAATATATTTTAATTACGCCAACTTATTCTGGTGGCCATGGGACTACAGGTGCTGTGCCTGAGCAAGTTATCCACTTTTTGAACAAATTGGCTAATCGGCAAAAATGTATTGGTGTTATTGCTAGTGGAAATACCAATTTTGGTAATTCTTTTGCCTTGGCAGGGGATGTAATTTCTAAGAAATTACATGTTCCTTATCTATATAAATTTGAGTTACTGGGAACAACTGAAGATGTAAATAATGTTAATAAAATAATTGCTGATGCAGGTGAAGACAATGACTGATAATCTTAATAATGATTCATATATTTCTTTAAATGCACTTGCTAAATTTAAAGATGAAAAAGGAAATTATAATTTTAAAGCTGACAAGGAAGCTACTAAGCAATATCTTGAAAATCATATTGAACCAAGAATGAAAAAGTTTGCTTCTTTAGAAGAAAAATTAGCTTATTTAGTTGATAATAATTACTATGATAAAAAAGTTCTAGATTTATATACAGCTAAATTTATTAAAGAAATTTTCAAATTAGCTTATGCACAAAATTTTAGCTTTTTGAACTTTATGGGTGCAGCTAAATTCTATAAAGCATATGCCTTAAAAACAAACGATAATAAACAATTTTTAGAACGTTTTGAAGATCGGGCTGTTATGAATGCTTTATTTTTAGCTGATGGCAATGAGGAACTGGCCTTGAATTTAGTTAAAGATATTATTAGTAATCGTTTCCAGCCAGCAACTCCGACTTTCTTGAATGCAGGTAAGAAGAGACGCGGTGAATATATTTCATGTTATTTGCTCAGAGTTGAAGACAATATGGAATCAATTTCACGAGCAATAAGCACAAGTCTGCAATTATCTAAACGTGGTGGTGGTGTTGCTCTATGCTTAACTAATTTGCGTGAATTAGGTGCACCTATTAAAAAAATGAAGAATTTATCTAGTGGGATAATTCCTGTAATGAAATTACTAGAAGATTCATTTTCTTATGCCAATCAATTAGGGCAAAGACAAGGTGCCGGTGCAGTTTATTTAAGTGCCCATCATCCTCAGATTATGCAATTTTTAGATACTAAACGAGAAAACGCTGACGAAAAGGTAAGAATTAAATCTTTATCACTTGGCGTAGTGATTCCAGATATTACTTTTGAACTAGCCAAAGAAAATAAAAAGATGGCTTTGTTTTCACCATATGATATTAAACGTGAATATGGTAAACCAATGTCAGATATTTCAATTACTAAAGAATACCAAAATCTCCTTAATAATCCATGTATTAAAAAGACATTTATCAGTGCTAGAAAATTCTTCCAAACTATTGCTGAAGTTCAATTTGAATCAGGGTATCCTTATATTATGTATGAAGATACTGTCAATCGAAGAAACCCACAAAAGAAATTGGGGCGGATCGTGATGTCTAATTTATGTTCAGAAATTGCTCAGGTTAATACGCCAAGTACCTATAATGAAGACTTAAGTTTTAATAAGACGGGCTACGATGTTTGTTGTAATTTAGGATCACTTAATATTGCAGCAGCAATGAATAGCGCTGACAAGTTAGGTGGTTTGGTTTCTGATAGTGTTCAAGCGCTTAATCGTGTTGCCAGGTCTTCAGATTTAGATTGTGCTCCTTCAATTGAAAAGGGAAATAAAGCTAATCGAGCAATCGGTCTAGGAGCAATGAATTTACATGGCTTTTTAGCAACTAATCATATTTATTATGATTCACCAGAAGCAGTTGAATTTACAGGAATTTTCTTTTATACAATTACATACCATGCATTTAAAGAATCAAATAAATTAGCTGAAAAGTATGGTGCTTTTAAAGGATTCAAAGATTCATCATATGCTAGTGGTGATTATTTCAAAAAATTTATTGATGAGGAAGTTTCACCGAAAACAGACAAGATTAAAGAAATTGTAGCTAAATATAAATTAGTTATTCCAACTAAAGAAGATTGGGAAGAATTGATTACTAAAATTAAAAAGACAGGTATAGCTAATGCTAACTTGTTAGCAGTTGCACCTACTGGATCAATTAGTTATTTATCTTCATGTACACCAAGTTTGCAGCCAGTAGTAGCTCCTGTTGAAACACGCAAAGAGGCTGATTTGGGTCGAATTTATGTACCAGCTTATAAGATTAATAAAGACAATTATGAGTATTACGAAAAGGGTGCATATGAAGTAGGACCTAATGCTATTATTGATATTACAGCTGCTGCACAAAAGTATGTTGATCAATCAATTTCGTTAACTTTATTTGTTGAAGATAATGCAACAACAAGAGATTTAAATAAGGCTTATATTTATGCCTTTAAAAAGCGATGCAACTCAATTTATTATGTTAGAATAAGAGAAAAAGTTTTAGCTGGTAGTGAGAACTTGACTGCAGACGAATGTTTAATTCAAAATGGTGCAGAATGCCAGAAATGTATGATTTAGTTTAATAATAGAAAAGCAGCTAAAGTGTTTATTGATATGAACCCCGAAATTCGGACAAGAATTTCGGGGTTTTTATTTATGTCTAAATTATCCAAACAAGATAAAATTGATATTTACAATAATTGGAAAAATTATAATATATCAGCTAATCAGGCAGCTAAGGAATATGGAGCAAATCGGGCAAACTTGTTTTATCTAATTACGTTAATAGAACGCCATGGGATAGAGATTCTTGATGCTGGTTATACAAACTACTCAGTTGAATTTAAGGAGAAAGCTATCAGAAGAGTTCTTTTTAATCACGAAGCAGCCGATCAAGTATCTTTAGAATTAGGATTGTCTAGTCGGGGCATGATTTATAATTGGATTCGCAAATATAAAGAAGATGGGCATAATGTCATTAATCATAAGAAAGGCAGACCTGCCCATGAAGGACAAAGACAAACAGATTCAAGAGCTTCAAAGGCAAATAAAGGACCTCAAACCGAAGAACTTAAGACTTACTGTCGAGAACGAATTTGTAAAAAAATTGAACGCCTTAGTCTCACAAAGAACCAGAGACCAGCAGCACAAGAAATAGTTTCTGTGGTTACACAGCTAAGGCAAGAATTACACGTAACCGTTAGTTTTGTGCTTGATACAATTAATTCCCATCCTGATCTGCCGCATTTATCACGCAGCAGTTATTACTACACACTAGGCAAGGATGACAAAGATTTAAAGAACGAAAAAATCATGAAGCGGATTAAGGAAATATTCGAAGAGCACAAGCATCGGCACGGTTATCGCAGAATTACTGCTCAATTGCGTCGTGAAGGCACTATAGTCAATCATAAGCGTGTTAAGCGCTTAATGGTCAAAATGCATTTATATGCCATTTCGATTAGACGCAGATTTAAATATTCAAGCTATAAAGGAACTATTGGAAAAATCAAGCCCAATTTAACTAAACGTCATTTTGCGGCGATTACCCCAGATAGGCATTGGTACTCAGATATTACTGAATTTCACCTTAATGGAGAAAAGCTTTATCTATCGCCTGTGATGGATGGCTGCAGTCAAGATTATACATTAAGCCGTCATCCAGTATTGAAACAAGTAATGGACATGCTGGATCAAGCTTGTCAAAAGCATCCAGCTCTTAATGGCTTAATTTTTCATACTGATCAGGGCTGGCAATATCAGCACGCAGCTTTTCAGGCATGGCTTAAAAATCATGGTGTTTCCCAGTCTATGTCACGCAAGGGCAATTCATTAGATGATGGCTTACATGGAGGGCTTCTTTGGCATTCTTAAGCGAGAAATGTTCTATGGCTTTGAAAAGACATTCAAAACCATGAACGAATTAGAACAAGCAATCAAGGAATACATTCATTACTACAACCATGATAGAATTAAAACAGTACTAAAAAACCATACTCCGATAGAATATCGAAATATGGTTTTAAATAAAGCAGCTCAATAATATGTCCCAAATTTGGGGTTCATATCAAAAATTAAATAAGCTTAAAATTAAAGGGCTAGATCTCCATTTTGATGGTCATAATGGAGATCATTTGCTTCTTTTTATTAGAACCAATCAGAATATTATTTACTTAACTGGAATAGGTACACATTCGGAACTTTTTTAAAATAATATCAAAAAAGGGCAACTCTATCTTTTAATGATAGGATTGCCCTTTTGTATATACTATTTTATCTAATTATCTTAGCACTACGATACTACAGAGTACAAAGACACCACTTATTTTTCGTGCAATTTAGCATCTTTTTTGTTTAGAACATCAACTTGTAAGTCAAACAATCGTTGATTATCTGGATCTAAATTATCACGGAATTGCTGTACTAAATATGCGACTGCTTCTTTTTGATTAGGTGCAATACCTAAGTTAGAAATGGCAATCAAACTATTTCTAACCGTATTGTCAATTTTGATGTTTACGTTAAAAGTTTGATTACTTTCCTTGTTTTCAATCTCATCGATTGATACTTCATGTTTTGGCTTTAAATTAAGCTTACGTTTGTTACTATTAATTAAATTACTCATTTGCTTCAATCCTACTTAAAATATCATTTACAACTTGCTTATAAACTTCAAAGACCTTTTTATCATACCGACTATCATCAGTAATTCCAGTTACACCATAGCGCTTTAGACGCTGCATTTGGTGGATTGAGGTCGGTAAGATGTTTGCTTGGCCAAATTCCTCTACTGCATTTTGCAAAGTTAAATTATCGACAGGTGCTCCTGGTTGAATTAGAACAGGCAAAATTCCAACTAAGTCTAATCTAGGAGCATGGTAAGTGTCGATAACTTCTTTTTGCATATATTGAATAAATGCACTAGCACCATCTAAAGCTTGCTGTTGAGTTTGCATTACAATCACGCACCAGTCACTGGCGTACAAAGCTGCATCAGTAATTAAACTAATTGTTGGTGGAACGTCTATAATTACATAATCATATTTTTGAGCAATAGGTTTTAATAGTTTATTTAAGTGCGTTACTCGATCAATATACTTAGAAAACTGTCTTTCCATTACTCGTGGAAATAAGGAAAAGTCTGCGGAAGATCCGATCAAATCTAAGTTCTTGGTGATATTAACTAGAGCCTTAGTTAGATCTTTACTTTGAATTGCAGACATTAAAGATGAATCAAATTGAAAGATCTCGTCTGTCAAATTCACTTTAGTTTTGAGCATGATGTTTGTCGCATTCGCCTGCGGATCAAGATCTAAAAGTAGAGTCTTCTTCCCTCGTTTTGATAGTTCATAGGCAGCTTGAGTGGCATTAGTAGTCTTGCCGACTCCGCCTTTGAAGTTACCAAAAGTTATAATTTCGGTCATTTTAACACCTCACAATAATTTTAATTACTTACAAAAATTATTATGGACTATAAAACTTTCTTTTTCAATATTCTATAGTGCTGGCACTACAGAATATTGGAATACTAATAGATACCATTGCTGTAAATACTTCTAAAAATAATGTACAATATTTATCAAAAGGAGTGATACATATGTTACAAATCCAACCTGTTTCAGAATTGAGAAATTATAATAAAGTCCTTGATAAAGTCAAAAAGGATAGTCCCGTATTCCTTACTAAAAATGGATACGGTAAATTTGCACTTGTTGATATTGAAGAATATGATGAATTTACGGCTGCCCTTGAATTAGTAAATAAACTGAAAAGAGCTGAAAAATCAAAGCACTACAATTTTGACGACATCAAAGGAGATTTATTCAGCTAATGTTTTCACTAGAATTATCTACTCCTGCGAAGGAATATTTTGAAAATCTAAAACAGTATTTACTGATTAATTTTGGTGAAACAGTTCAACGAGAATCTTTAACTAAAGAAGAACAAAAATTAGAAAATTTAAAATCATTTCCATATATAGGTATTAAAGCATCAAAGTTTTCAGAATTACTTGATGGCTATTATGTCTTACTTGATAAAAATGAGTATATTTTTTATCAAGTAGATGAGAAGGAAAAGACGATCTATATCGAATTAGTTTTAAGCACAAAAGAAGATCTCATTCAAAAAATTCGGAAATATTTTCAATAACTTAGACGCATCTAATAAAGATGCGTTTTTTGTAGTGTTAAGTTGCTGTAGTCTAAACACTATTTAGCACTGGCACTACTAAATTAAAAAGTAGTATTTAATAAAAATAAGCTTTAAATGAAAAATAATATAAATATTTTTAAAATACTATTGACTTATTAATAAAAAGATAATATTATTGCCCTAATTTCCAAATGAACTACATCCATTTAGAAAGAAATATCTTTTTACTGAAAGGAAGTATTTTTTATGGAAAAGACTAATGAAAAGAAACAATTTGTTAAAGTTAATGGCTTGAAGGTTGAAACTGTTGATTATGACGATAATGTTGAATTGTTAGTTTCATGTTCTGGCTGTCAAGATGAAGATGATGTTTCAGAAGGACAGTTTTAAAGATTAACATTGTAGAAGCGTAGTGGGATTATTGACAATCTTTCTGCGCTTTTATTTTTTACTTTAGGAGAAAACCAATGCCAAGTAGTAATTTTTATGAGGCACTTAGTCTTAAAACTAGAGTTATACACCGAAACGAATTAAATAAGATAAAAGAGTCTGAAATTCATGATGAAGAAATTAATAGTTTCTCTGAAAACTTTATTTTTAAAAATAGATATTCTTATCGTGGTAACCTAAGTAGTTTATCTTATACAGAATTAAAAGAATTTATAGAAGATCTTTCAAGACGAAAAGACTATCATCCAATTCCTTACGCGGGAAATATATCTCCGGTAATTTCATTTTGCCTAAATGACTCTAATTTATATTATTGTAATTTTATTAATGGCTCTTTAAAGCGATATCAATCGGACAGTTTAAGAAAGTATGTGAAAAAACAAACAGATAGAGCAGATATTAGAGGCTCTGGTGGAACGATAATTTTATTAGCATTGGATTTTAGTGTATTAAAGACAAAATATTTGCAACAATCAGAAATTTTATCGTGGGTAGACTTGGGGTGCATTCTTGAAGGAATGTCTATTCTTGCATCAGTAAAACAATATAATTGTTGCATTCACTTTTTTATGAAAGATCCTAGAAATATTCTATTTGATGAGAAATCCTATACTCCAGTCTGTTTATTTCGTATTGGTCATAAAGCATAAAATGAGAAAAATTAGTATACAATTTGGTACGAATAATAATCATAGTGTAAATGGATATTTTACATGTATAAATTTGAGTAACTCACATCATAATGTACAACAAAGAATTACAAAATCTAATTTAAAAGAAATATTTGCTCAGGTTAATCTTTTAGATTTATTGTATCCAGCTTTATCTTTGATTGATTCACTGAATATTTTATTAGCTAACTACCATTTCAAGTGGATAGAATTAATTTTATCTATAAAAGAAGAAAAATGTAAATCTTCGTTAGAATATGTGTATTTAGGAGGAATTTTAACTTGTTGTGGAATTACAAGACCTATAGGCATTAAACAAAGAAACATTAATTTTTTAAGTGCTAATTTAACTAAGCTAATTTCATTAGCGATTGAAGGCATAAATAGTCTTAATTTCGTAGACCTTAACAGTGTGGGTTTGAGTTTTGATAGCTTTTCGGCTGGGATACTTTTCCATGAATTATTTGGTCACCTATCAGAAGGTGACGTAAAAGATATAAGAGAGTCTTTTATTCCGGCATTAAAAAGAAATTTTAATGTATATGATGTACCTTTTTATCCGAATCAGCAAGATGATGCATGTATTAAGGGACATAGTGTAAATTTGCTAAATAGTAGATTAAATTACGATACAGGAAATCTCTTTATCTATATAGATAGAGATAATGTCCAAAATAATATAGGGATTATTCGCCAAAGAAAACTTATTGCGACACGGTTTGGACTAGCCGAAGTTATTAACCCCAATGTGGTTATTTCCTTTGGAGGGGTTAATATACAAAAACATGCATTACATATAAGATTAGGACTTCAAAAAATTAAAAAACTGGATTTAAAAATACCTTTGGAGGATATAAAAGAAGTATATACATCTGATAATTCTCCGATTGAATATAGTACTATATGTCAAAAAATATCATATCCTGCTGTAGTATCTTTTAAACTTCCAAATGTATATATGAGATTAAAGCGACCAATAAAATTTTATATACAATAAGGGAGGATAAAGTAATGGAATATATGTTTAAGTACGATGTATATGGAAAAGTAGAGAACAAGGAAATAAAAATATTAGAGTTAATTCCTATAAAAAGAAGATATGTAATTAAATTGAAGGATGATGAGGTCAGCTCTGCGAAACAACTTATAGATTTACTTAATCATGGAACAACATTGCAAGAACTAGAAAAGCTTTTTGCTAAAAAAGAAACCATGAATAATATTTTTGTTTTTTTAAAGAAACAATATTTATTAGCAAATTACTTTGGTGATAATCATCCTGACGATCCTTTTGCTAGACAAATTGAAATGTTGGATTCTTTCAATAGATCTAGTGTATCAACCTCAAAATTACAGTCTGATTTAAGTCAAAAAAGCGTTCTGATAATTGGTGCTGGCGGAGTTGGAACAGCATTAAGTAACCTCTTAAATTCTTGTGGAATCGGGCATATTTTTATTGTAGATGCAGATATTATTGAAAATACAAATTTATCAAGACAATTTTTATATAATCGAGACGATGTAGGAAAGCCTAAAGTTGAAGTTCTTAGTCAGAAATTAAACAAACGAGGCTTAGGCAAAGTTACAGGAATCAATGCAATGCTAACATTGTCTAACTATAAGGATATTTTAAAGGACGTTGGAAATGTAGATTTAATTACAGGTATGCCATTTCCTTTTAGTTCTTCTTTAAATAAATTGTATAAGGACATTTTGACCTTAGGTTATACAATGTACGCTATTGGAGAACACGATGCAGGCCCATTGTTTACTAAATCCAATGAAATAGATAAAGTTGCTAATTCAATTATTGCTAAATATCCTGCTACTAACTTTTTAAATCAAAGACGAGATAATCCAGCTCGGCATGATAGACATCCTAGTTTTTTACCAGAAATACAAATTACAAGTTCATTAGCTGCTGCTGAAATAGTTAAATATTTTACCCAAATTACGACTATGAATACTGAAAATGCTATGTATTCATTACACTCTGATAACTATACTGTCTCGCTTGTAAAATTTTGATTTATAAATATCCTTTTGAAGAGGAAAGTACTATGAAAATCTATAAGTGGAAACTATCTAAATTACAAGTTCTTAAGCTAAGTAAGGTAAAAGTACAAGGAAACTTAGTTGCCGTTACTTCCGACGGAAATAAATATATTCCTTTTGGAGGAATAGATTCACTCTATGAAACGGCTTATAAAAAAGCTATATCTGAGTTAAATGAACGCGCGGCATGGTTTACTATGTACAGTTTACATCCGAGTATAGTTCCTAATACAACTGGATTCGCGGCGCATACAGATAAAGAAAAAGCTATTCAGAGTTCTATCTATGAAGTTATTGAAAGAAAAGCATTTCATTATTTTATTAAACTCATTATGAATAATAAAATAGATGAGATTTACTCTAATTTTCATATTCAAAATAAAAAAGATTTTCTTCTTTTTAGTAAGCCATATTTAACTCAGGCGGGTGAATTATGGATTACATTTGCGTTTGATTTAGGAAGAAAAATTATACCGGTAGGAATGGGAAAGCAAAATAATTTAGCTGAAAGTATTGATGATGCAATAGACGAATGCATAATGGTAAATCACTCTATCGAAAAATATTTAATTAGTCATAGTAATAAACAATCTACACAGAGTATGTCCCAAGAAGAACTTCTTTCATTTATTAATTTGGGAAAGAGTACATTACTTCAAGATAATCTAGAAAAGCTTAGTATAGAAAACAATTATTATGAGAATGTTAAAACGAAAAATATTGAAAGCTTGCTAACTTTGAATGTTACTCGATATATACCTAAATTTTTATCTCCAACTAACAGATATGTATATTTATCAGTTCCCTTAGAAAAAGCGGACTCTATTAAAAATAATTATAGGATCTAGATGATTAAAAATGAGTTTTCAAAAATTAATTAAAACTAATTTACTCTTATTCATTGTAATAATTGTTCTAGAGCTTTTGTTTGCAGCAGGATCTGCAATCAGTTCGTATATTATACAATTCGCTTATAATCAACTAGTTAAAAATATTCTTCTAGGTTTTTTGCTAATTATTGCCAGTAGTGTCTTTCTTTCATTCATTTCTTATATTTTGAGCTCGTTAGCTACATATCTTTTTAGTAAGCAGACGCAAAAATATATTCACAGTATTAGGCATAAATTAATAAGCGAATACTATCATGACAAGGCGCCTAAAGTAGCTGAAATGGAAAATGAATTAAATAGCAATTTACAAGTGCTGACTAAAAATTATGCCGATCAGTCTTTGAGTATTATCCAATCAGGTTTTTTATTGGTTACGTCAATTAGCAGCCTTCTTCTAATGAATTGGATGCTGACATTGTTGGCAATAATTCTATCAGTTATTACGCTTTATATTCCCCGCTTTACAAGACAGAAAGCTTCTAATGCAACGCAAAAAGTAGCTAGTAGAAATAGTAAATATTTGTTAGTTATTGAAGAATGGTTTAACGGCTTAGAAGAATTAAGAAAATATACAGCTTTTAATCAATTAGACTTAGTCATGCAAAAAGTTAGTCAGAATTTAGAAACAAGTTTCGTAGAAAGAAAAAAGGTAATTTCTGTTGCTGATTTTCTTAACGGATGTGCTAATTCTTTTTCTCAAATTGCGATTACTCTGTTAGCCGCAATTTTGTTTTTTAATCATCAAGTAACTTTTGGAGTAATAATAGCAGCAGGGAACTTCTCCTCTATGATTTTAAATTGTTTATTGACAATTACTACATCGCTAACACGAATTCAGTCAGTTCAAGGTCTTAACAAACAAATTATTGAATCCCAGAAGTTAGTCCCTTTTCATAAAGAAATTAATACTGATGAAATATGCTCAATTAGTACGCATAATTTAAGCATTTCGTTTAAAAATGGAGAAACGATCTATTTTCCAGATATTCATATTAAAAAAGGCGAAAAAGTGTTGCTTAGTGGCGACAGTGGTACTGGTAAGTCTACGCTGTTTAAATTAATCCTTAATAAATTACAACCAACTAATGGACAAGTTATTTTTGAAGATAAATATGGTAAAGAAATTAGTCCTGATTATGCTCAAATAGGATATATTCCTCAGGATGGAAAGCTATTTCCTACTTCTATTATCAACAATATTATTATGTTCAATAATAAATTGAAAAAACTGGTTAAAAAAGCAGTTGAAAATAATGATTTAAGTAAAGATATAGCTAGTATGCCAAATGGACTTGAAACGGAAATTGATTTAGATACGAATAATTTTTCTGGAGGTCAAAAACAGAAAATTATTTTAGCTCGTAATGAGATACATAATTTTTCTATTATTTTAGCTGATGAGGCAACTAGTGCAATAGATTCAAAAAGTAGCTATCGCATTCTAAAAAATTTAGTATCATCGAATAAAACAGTTATTGTAATAGCGCATAATTTAACTCCAGCCATGGAAAAACTATTTAGTAGAAAGATTAGCCTTGGAAGCAATAAGAGGTGAGTATAAGTGTCTTTTAAAGATCTATATGCTGTTAATAGAATAAGAATGATATCGCTATTAATTCTAGAATTCCTAACTTCTGGTTTAATAATTGGGGTCAGCTATATTAATACATATCAAATAACAGCCATTAAGAACCGAAAATGGCAACAATTTATTTTCTTGATTACTCTATCTTTGATTTTGTTCATTATAAGCTATGCTGGTCTTAATGTTTGTCAGTATTGGATAGAAAAACAAATTCAACAATATAATCATCAAATAAGATTTAAAATAGTAGATCATTATTTTTACGATAATAAACCGCATAATGCTGCCCAAGTTCAGAATCGGCTAACTAACGACCTGAACTTAATAAAGGATTCAAAACTTGCAGTATATACGGATATTCCATATTATTTAGCTCAAATTATCTTTGCATCAATTGGTTTGTTGCTGTTTCATTGGAGCCTATTAATTGTCGTTTTGATATTGGGAACACTCAGTTTTTATTTACCTAAACTTCTTCGTCCTGCCATGCAAGCAGCTGCTCTAAAGTTATCTCAAGCAAATAAGCAATATTTAGATACAGCTGAAAAATGGTTAGATGGCCTATCGGAACTTAAAAAATTTTCAGTGGGTTCACAGTTGTCTAAGATTATGGATCATGCATCTGATACATTAGAAAGTGCAAATATAGCAAGAAGAGGTACTATGCAAGGCTTAGCTGTATTGAATAAGGCTACCTCAGCGTTGTTACAATTTGTTTTATTAGCCGTTACGGCCATATTAGTTACAAACCATATTGTTGTATTTGGTGTAATAGTAACTGTTGAAAGCTTTAGCTCTTATATCAATGTATCAGTTAAGATGCTTGCAACTGAATTAGGACAGATTCACTCAGTAGATCGTTTAAGCAGGGAAGTTAATGCGGACACAGCTGTAATTGAGCATACGGGCGACTTACAATCTCCAGCTAGTTTAACTACAAAAAACGTGTCAGTAAAATTTTCTAACGGGAAAATAATAAAATTTCCTAATTTAAATATAAAAACTGGTGAGAAAATTTTGTTGACTGGTGACTCAGGATCCGGAAAAACTACTTTATTTAAAGTACTTCTTGGTAAGATTAAACTTCATACCGGTATGATCAATTTTAAAAATAAATATGGTGACGATATTAACATCGATAAGGCTAAGATAGGATATATCCCACAAGATCCGATTTTATTTCCTGATAGTATCGAAAATAATATTACGATGTTTAATTCAAAATTGAAAAATAAAGTGCTAGATTATGTTAAAGACGTTTCTTTTGAATCTGATATTAGAAAAATGCCGCTAGGCCTAAAGACAGAATTAAATTTGCAAAAATTAAATATTTCTGGAGGTCAACGACAAAAAATTGTGTTAGCTCGGGCTTGCATTCACGATGATGATTTTATTTTGATTGATGAGGGCACTAGTGCTATAGATAAAAAAGCAACGCTTGAAATCTTAAAGAAGTTATTAGATGGCCCATACACTGTGATCTTTATAGCTCATAATTTTAATGAAGAAATGAACAGTCTCTTTGATAGAGAAATACACTTAACTTAGATGCGTTTTTTGTATTATTAATTATTTGCTTTTTCTATTTTTCCAACTGCAATTGGAAGAGTAACATGTGACCATATTTTACTACATTTATATTGAAAGGAACCATTGTTGTGCCTGACACTAGCTCAGTTTCTGGTAAATCAACAAATCCATCTCCATTTAAGTCATTGTCCATTGTTGCTTTACCATCAGGGAAACCATGGAAGTGTTACTAGTGTTCGATATTTGCTGGAGTGTCGAACATTTCAATCATAATATGTAACGTATCTTGTTCCTCATCTTCAGTAAAAGTAGCAGTTCCGTGAGGAGAGCAGGCTATTTTTTCGGCATTAAGTGGTCCAATTTTAGCAATATATTTCTTTGTTTCAATTTCCTTTCTAAAAACTTAAACTTTCAACTGTATTATAGAAAACAAAATTGAGGGGAAGAAAATATTATGCTTATAAATTAGTAATAGATAATGATAACGGAGAATTTAGCTATTGATGACGATATGATTCTCAATATATGATAAGAGCTCATTAATTGGCTTTTGATAATCATGACCAACCCACCAAACCAAGAGCATGTAAATCCCACCTGACTGATAGCTAATTGCATAGGGAGGAAGTTTTAAATTAGGTTGAGAGTAATTAATTAATTCTTTCAAAAATTTGGTTTGCTGGTTAAGTAATTCTCCTTCTAAACCAGCATTAAGGAATAATTTCATTAGATCCGGATGATCCTTAAAAAATTTAAAATAGACTGCTAATTGATCCTTGAAGTCGGTTAGATGGCGATTTACTTCTTTTACCAAAGGCTGTTAAAGAAATCTTGAATTTAGTAATGACACCAGAAAAGGATTTGCAAGATAAGAAAATTAATGAAGTCTTTGACGATGAATTTTTTAAGTCAAACTTCTGGTTATATTGGCAAACAATGTTTGCATTTATGCCTTGGGCAAGTGCAATGGAAATGCGTCGTTACTTAATGCGGTTTGTTCAGCATGTAGCAACTTTGAAGAATCTGTCTTCACTTCGCTTTACTAAGTACAATCAATACGAAGATTTAATTATGCCTTTGATTAGTTACTTAAAGAAGCATGGAGTAAAATTCCACTATGACACAATTGTAGATAATATTATTGTTAATCGGACTGAGGATGAAAAAGTAGCTACTGAAATTAAGATGACTGAGAAGGGGGAGCAAAAAGTTATTAAGTTAACCCCTAACGACTTGGTCTTCGTAACTAATGGTTCAATTACTGAAAGTACAACTTATGGGGCCAACACGCACCCAGCTGAACAAAAACATGAGCTTGGACCAAGTTGGCAATTGTGGAAGAACTTAGCAGCGCAAGATGAAGACTTCGGTCATCCAGAAAAGTTCTGCGAAAATATTCCAGCTGCTAACTGGGTAATTTCAGCTACAGTTACTTTCACTAATGATGATATTGTGCCTTACATTGAAAAGGTTAATAAAAAGGATCCACATTCTGGTTCCATTGTAACTAGTGGTCCAACTACGCTTAAGGATTCTAACTGGTTACTTGGATATTCAATTAGTCGTCAACCACAATTCCATAAGCAAAAGCCAAATGAACTGATTGTTTGGTTATATGGCTTGTATTCAAATACTAAGGGTAACTATGTCAAAAAGACTATGCCTGAATGTGATGGTATTGAACTTTGCGAAGAATGGCTTTATCACATGGGTGTTCCTGAATCAGAAATTAAGAAGATGGCAATTGATGTAACTACAATTCCAAATCATATGCCATATATTACGTCTTACTTCATGCCACGTGCATTGGGAGATCGTCCAAAGGTAGTGCCAAAGAATTCCAAGAATTTAGCCTTCATTGGTAATTTTGCTGAAACTGAGAGAGACACTGTCTTTACTACTGAATATTCAGTACGTACTGCTATGGAAGCTGTCTACACTTTGCTTAACGTAGATCGCGGTGTTCCTGAAGTATTTGCATCTGCCTTTGATGTGAGAATGTTAATGAACGCAATGTATTACTTAAATGACAGAAAGAAGTTAACTGAACTAAATTTGCCTTTACCTGAAAAATTGATGGTTAAAGAAGGTTTGAAGAAAGTTAAGGGAACTTACGTTGAAGAATTACTTAAGAAGTATAAGTTGATATAGATAAAAATTTAATTATTTGACTAATAGGGATGAGTGGAATAGCTTGTCCCTATTTTGTATAGTATTAGAAATTTGCTTTTTATTGAAAAGTATTTTTTAATTAGAGAAGTAAATTATATTATTAGAAAAGAGAAGGATTTTTATTTTAGACGAACAACCCGCCCGATGGGGCTCTAAGAATTATCGTAAAGTTAAAGATTTATATTATAGTGCTTTTCCAGAATGGGAAAGATTTTCATGGATGTCAATGGTATTAATGAGTTTGCGCAAGAAGCTACAACTTAATGCCGTCTATGATGGAGAAGTATTTTGCGGGATGGTTTGTTATTACATTAGTGATAATACTGTTTATCTGGCTTACTTAGCTGTTGAATCCGAATTACGTGGTAATGGATATGGAAGCAAAATTTTACATATGCTTGAAGAAAAATATCCAGATCAGCAAATTGTGTTAGATATTGAACCGCTTGATCCTGATGCGGAGAATTATCATCAACGTGTAAGTCGTCTGCGCTTTTATCAAAAGAATGGGTGGCGTAGAACTCACCAGATGTTAGTTGACGCAGATGGTGAATTTGAAGCTTTAGTTGATCAAAATCATTTTGATAAAAAGGATTTTGCTAAGACCTTGAAACAAATGAGTTTAGGCTTTTATCGCTTTAGAATTGAAAAATAATATTTGCAGTCACTTAACTATTGAGTGACTGTTTTTTATGAAAGTATATTTAAAATATAAAGTTGAAGAATTTGGCGATATGTATTAGAAACTAAAAAGGCTTGAAACAGAGAGGGAATTGTTTCAAGCCTTTTTACTAGAGAATATTATTTTTAATGTAGGTGAGAACACCTTGTTCATTGTTTGATGTTGTTGTATGATTCGCGACCTTTAAAAGTATTGGAGCTGCATTTGACATAGCTACGCCATCGCCAACTTCTTTAACCATTTCTAAGTCATTTCCACCGTCACCGAAAGCAGTCATTTCAGTAAGAGAAATACCAAGTACTTTACCTAATTCTGCTAAGCCATGTGCCTTATGAATTCCTGGTAAGATAAGATCGATATCGCCGTGCCCACTACTTGTTACATTACAGTAATTGCCAAGGTTCTTTTTTAGAAAATGAATATAATAATCTGTCTTTTCATCAGGACAGGAAATAGAAAATTTCAGAACTTTGTCGTCAATTTCACTAAAGTCGTGTATTTTCTTTAAACGATAGTAATACTTAGTAGAGATTTCGTAATAAGCGTCCGTAAATTGAACTGGAAAATAGGCACACTCTACTCCTGATACTAAAAATTGTAATTCAGCTTGCTTTAAAAGAAAATCTTCAATCTTTTTAACGTTTTCTTCAGAGAAAGCATGCAGGGCTAGAATCTTTTCTTTGGTTCTAACTAAGGCACCATTTTCTGCAACATAAACTACAGCAGGAAATTTCTTAAAGAAAGTAGTAATTTGATAATATTGATTACCACTAGCAACTGTGAATATAATGTTTCTTTTTTCTAATTCCTGGTAGATTTTAGCAAATTTTTCTTCATCATAGCTTTTATCGTCTCTTAAGAAAGTACCGTCCATATCTACGGCGATTAATTTTGTCATTTTGCAGTCTCCTTTTAATAATTTATTAAAAAACAAACTTATCTAAAGCCTTTGCGATGCCGTCATCATCGTTTGATGCAGTGATAAAGTTTGCGTGATCTTTAGCTTCTTGACTTCCATTACCCATAGCCACAGCAGTTCCTACGATATCAAACATAGAAATGTCATTTCTTTCATCCCCAAAAGCAATCATTTCGTTAGTGCTAATGCCAATCTTTTCACCTAATTCTTTCAAACCGTTTCCTTTGTTTACGTTTGGATGTAGACATTCTAAGAAATGGTCATCTGCACGAACAATATATAAATCTTGATCAAACTTTGTTCTTAATATTGGTTCAACTTGATCAAGAAGGTCTTTATTGCCGACAAAACATCCTTTAGAAATCTGGAAGTCATTAGGCATTTCATCAGGAGTTCTAATGAACATTGGAGCAGTATTTTCCCAGGCTTGTAATAATTCAAAGTAGTCTACATCACGATCGGCAGTAATAATTCTTGAGTCTGGATCAACAATATTAAAAGGAACTTTTTGTTCTTTAGCAAATTTAGTTAGTTTGCGGTAAAGATCGTTATTGACTAGATCTTGTGTCATTATTTTACCGTCTGCGTTTCTCGTAATTGCACCGTTTAAGGTGACGGCGTATTGATCACTGCCTTCAATTCCAAGTTCTTTCATGAAATGCGCAAGACCTGCGATTGGTCGACCAGAGCAAAGGACAACCTTGACTCCCTGATCTAAAGCTTTTCTTATTGCTGCTTTAGTAGAGGGAAGAATTTTATTTTTAGAGTTTAAAAGTGTACCGTCTGTATCTAAGGCGATTAATTTAATCATTTTTATTTCCTCCTCGTATTTTTTACACTATTAAGATACCATTTATAAATAGAAACTAAGTGTCATTTCTGTAACTAAGAAGTAATTATTTTGAAAGGGATTACAATGGTTGAGCATGAGGAAGTTCAAAATAATCAAAGACTGCCATTTTATTTTTATCATGATAATCAGGTAAATGAGCCAGAGCATTGGCATCAGGGAATTGAGCTTAACTATTTAATTAAAGGAAAAGATTTGCGTTTTGCACTTGAGGGTAAAACTTACCATTTCAATAGTGGCGATATCTGGCTAGTTAACCGCCGGCAAATTCATAGTGCTTCAGGTGAAAATGAAGACTGGAAGTATGAAGGTTTTATTATTGATGATGACTTTTTATTGAGCCAGTATCCAACGAGTATCAATTGGAATCTTGATTTATTAGGTAAAAATAGTACTAATAATCAAACTGCTTATAAGGAGTTAAAAAAAGAAGTTGTTGAACTTGGTGAATTGTGTCAAAAAAGCTTGACTGACGCTCGACGTTTTATGATTTTAAGTCATTTAATGAAAATTATTGTCTTACTTGATCAGAATTTTAATAAGAAAGAGCCAGTTACTAGAAGTCCTAATCTTCCCTTGGGGGATGAAATAATTAAATATATTAATGATCATTTTCAAGAAGATATTCAGGTTAGTGATATTACAAATAAATTTAATATTTCGCATGTAACTCTGAATCGGCAACTTAAGCAGAGCAATAATATGAGCATGGGTAAATACTTAAAGTTGGTTCGCTTAATGCACGCAAGAGAATTGCTACTGAGCACAAATAAGCCAATTGAATTGGTGGCGTTTGAGAGTGGATTTTCGAATGCACGGGTGTTGAATAGAAATTTTAAAGAATGGAAACATAAGACGCCAACGGAATATCGAAATGAGTTTAGTAAGTATTTTATTAAATAAATTATTAATATTTTTTAGCAATAAAAATACAATAAGATACACACAAATATTTAGTAATTTGTCAAAACAAGATAAAAAATTTGTTTTGGCAATGGCACAAAGCTCAAACGAACGGGTAACTATTAAAGAGATACGAGAAAAACTAGATCGACCGAGTAACTTTATTGCTAATTATCGAAGACGTTTATTAGACGATGAAATTATTAAAGCTACAAATTATGGAGAGGTTGCATTTACTTTGCCATTTTTTTAAGGAGTATATATTGCAGCAATATAGATTTGAACAAGAAATGGACTACTAAAAAAGCTAGAATCCGTATTACACGGGTTCTAGCTCTTTTCATATATTCAACTAATTAAAGTATTTTTGCTCTTTTTCTTTCTTTTCAGCTTCTAATGCTTTTTCACTGGCTGCCTTCTTAGGTAAGATCCAGTTCATTAACATACCGAAGATTGTACATAAAGCGACTGAAGTTAATTGAAAATTACCAAGTTGGAGGTAGGCACCACCAATACCGATAACTAAAATAACTGAGGCAATTAACATATTACGTTTTTCACCAAAATCAATCTTGTCGTCAACTAAGATCTTAAGACCGTTAGATGCAATAGTTCCGAATAATAAGAAAGAAATACCACCAATAACTGGCATTGGAATTGATTCGATAACTGCAGCGACTTTACCAACAAAGCTAAAGATAATTGCAAATACAGCAGCTCCAGCTAATACCCAAACTGAGTGAACCTTAGTCATTGCCAAAACACCAATATTTTCACCATAAGAAGTGGTAGGTGGACCACCAATAAAACCAGCAATAATTGTTGAAAGACCATCACCCATCATAGTTCTGTGAAGACCAGGATTCTTGAAAAAGTTTCTCTTAGTTAGAGAGTTAAGAACCATAATGTGTCCCATGTGTTCAGTCATAGTAACAAAGGCAATTGGAGCCATAGTTAAGATCGCAGCTGGATACCACTTAAAGTGGTAGCTGATTCCAGGTAGGTCTAAAGCAGGCATGGAGAACCAAGCAGCTTTTGCTACACCAGAGAAGTCAACAATTCCTAAGACGCAAGATAAGGCATAACCACAGACAATTCCAAGCATAATGGAAACTAGACTAGTAAAGCCTTTAAAGCACATTTGGAAAATTAGTGTCATAACTAATGTGAAGATTGCAACTCCAAAGTAGGTTAAGTTGTATTTAGTGCCTTTCATCATGGCGTCGTTAGCAGCTGTAGTTGCTAGAGATAAACCAATTACGATAATAATTGGACCAACTACAATAGGTGGCAAAACTTTATTAACCCAATCAGAACCAACTTTTGCAATGACTAAAGCTACAATTACATATACAAGACCAGCAGCAATCGCACCTTGAGCAATTGCTGGATAGCCATCTTGTCTCATTAAGGCTTGCATAGTAGCAACAAAGGCAAAACTTGAACCTAAGTATGCTGGAATCTTGAAGTGGGTAAGAAGCATGTGGACTAATGTACCTACACCAGATGAAAGCAAGGCAATACTTGGATTGATTCCGACTAAAATTGGAACTAAAACGGTTGAACCGAACATGGCAAACAAGTGCTGCATTGAAAGCAAAATTCCTTGTCCAAGTTCAGGCTTTTCATAAACGTCTAAGATCGCATCATCATTATGAAATGTGTCTTTAGGCATCTTTTTCATTTTTTCCTCCTTGAAAACGATATTTGGATGACCTAAAGAAAAAACGGCTATCTAAAGAATTACCTCTAAGATAGTCGTTTCTGTTTAAAACTATGCAAAAAATAGTTTACGCGCAGACTTCCTTGATAGCCTCACAGGACTAAATTAAAGGTCATCACTTATATTTCTTTTTTTATTTAACTAAGTTATAGGAAAAAAGTCAAGTGTGAAATTTGAGCTGTTCTAACTTGTGAGTTTGAAAGTTCACAAAAAAATTAAATATTTTATTTGTAAGCGATATCGTTGCTATAATACAGCTTAGAAGGGCTATTTGACTATCTAATTAAATAATGAACACAAATTAACTTTGACAAACATAAATGAACATATATAATAAAGATGTAATGAGTTGGTTAGCCAAATAGAATTAAGGTGAACAATGCTAAAAAGAGAACGATTAAGAAATATTTTAGAAATTGTGACTGATAGAAAGTTTGTGACCGTTGATGAATTGGCTAAGGCGTTGCAAGTTTCAGATATGACAATTAGACGAGACCTCAATGAATTGAATACGACTGGTAAAGTGATGCGAATTCATGGGGGAGCGCAAGTGATTTCTCAGCAAGATTCAGTTGAAAAGAATTATATGCAAAAAAGAGAAATCAACATTTCTGAAAAAAAAGCAGCTGCTGAAGTTGCAAGTAAGATTGTTCAAGATGGCGAAACTATTTATGTTGGACCAGGAACAACCTTAGAGTTTATGGTTGCTAAATTGAATCAAAAAAAATTACGAGTTGTTACTAATTCTTTACCTGTTTTTGAAGCAGCTAAAAAGAATCCAAACAATTATGAACTAATTTTGATTGGTGGCTCATATCGCAGAGTTAGCGGAGCATTTATAGGTGCATTGGCAAATAATCAGTTAAGAGGAATATCTTTTGATCGTGGCTTTGTTGGCGTAAACGGAATCAAGGACACCTCAATGATGACTGCTAACTTAGAAGAAGGACAGACGCAAGGCTTGGGATTAAATCGCTCACGTAAAAAGTATGTTGTGGCTGATTATCACAAGATTAACCGCAATGACTTTTATGAGTTTTATCACTTATACGATGTTGATGGTTTGATTACAAGTCCTGGGCTTGATCCGGATATCGTAAAGCATTACAGCCAAATCACGACTTTATATCAGGGTAGTGAATAGCGAAAGGAGAACAACATGAAAGTTGTTATTGGTAGTGACAAAAAAGGTTTTGAATTAAAAGAAAAAGTTAAAAAGTATCTAGAAGATGGCGGCTATGAAGTATTAGATGTAACGCCAGAACCAGCAGAAGACTTTGTAGAATCTAGCTTAAAAGTTACGCATGAAGTCTTAGACCATGGTATTAAGAAGGCTATTATGTTTGATGAATATGGCGTTGGTTCAGCAATGGCATCAAACAAGGTTAAGGGCATGGTAACTGCTGATGTTAACGAAGAAAGAACTGGACACATGACTGCTATGCACAACGGGGCTAAAGCATTGGCAATTGGTAGTGGCATTGTTGGTGAAAAGCTTGCCGAATCAATCATTGATTACTACTTGCATACTGAATATGCAGGCGGACGTCACCAAGTTCGTTTAGACATGCTTGAAAAAATGATTTAGAGGAGGCTTGAAAATGTTTGATAATGATAGACCACAACCAGAATTTGTAGACCCAAAGATTGATAAACATACTGTTGTTGCATTAGGTAATGACCACATTGTTACGCCAATTAAGATGGCATTATCTGACCATTTGAAAGAAGAAGGATACCAAGTCTTAGACTTTGGTACTTATGACAACACTAGAACTCACTACCCAATGTATGGTAAGCGTGTTGCTGAAGCTGTTGCTGACGGCAGAGCTGATGTTGGTATTGTAATGTGTGGTACTGGTATTGGTATTTCAACTGCAGCTGATAAGAATGAAGGTATTCGTGCCGCAATGGTTGGCGATGTTGCTCAAGCTAAGTATGCTAAGCGTGAATTAAATGCTAACGTCTTAGGTATGGGCGGTATTGTTTTAGGAAGAGACTTTATTTTCTACATTGCTGATGCATTTTTGAATGAAAAGTATCAACCAACTGAAGAAAACAAGAAGTTAATTGAAAAGATCGATAACATTGCTAAGCCAAATCCTGATCAAAAAGATAACGAACACTTCTTTGATGAAGAAAACAAGAAGTGGGCTGAAGGTGTATACCACGATTAGTTAGAATGGGGTAATAACATGAGTAAATTAGAAGAATTTAGAAAAGCAAATCCCCAATATAAGATTTTAACTTTGGATGATCCATCTTTTAAAGAATACGGTGTACTCTACACTAATGACTTTAATTTAGATGATGTTTATAAGGTAATGGAGAAGGTTCCAATTCCCGAAACCGGCATGAAGTATATTGCTAACATTCCTGAACTAGCTGACACTTATACTATGCTTGCTGTAAAGCGTGATATTTTTGGTGAAATTCCAATTGATGCTGGTGTTACATTGGGTCACTCAGATACATTTACTGCATTTGAATATCACCAATGTTCAGAAGTAAACATTATGCTTGATGATGTCTTAATGGTGCTTGGTAAGCGTGAAACTTTGGAAGAGAAGCATTTTGTTGATCCAAATACTGAAGCTAGAATGTTCTACATGCCAAAAGGTACTATTGTAGAACTCTATAATGATACTCTTCACTATGCTCCAATTCAGATAACTAAGAAGGGCTACAAGGTAATTGTGGCTGTAATTCATGGTACTAACGCTGTTTTACCTGAAGGCGTTAAGAGTCTGAATCCACGCGTAGTTAAATGCGGAAAGTTCCAAGTCGTTCACCCTTCTCGTAAAGATAAGATTGAACAAGGTTATCAAGTCGGTTTAAGTGGGGATGTAATTAAAACAACTCCACTTGATGAATAAATAATAAGCGCAATAAACTACAATATTTATAAATTTCCCTCAACTTTTATTAATAGAAACTTATGGAGCATATAATTATATGCTCCATTTTTTTATGCAAAAATAAGTTCAAAATTATTTTTGAAAGCGCTTGTAATTTAACGAACAGTATTATATGATAATGGTGTAGTAAATGAACAATATCTAACATATAAAAACAAAAGTAAAAGTTCATTTACAGATACTGGAAAGGTGGTTCATATGACAGTGGCAACTAGTTTATTTGCTCCTGACGCAGTTTTTACCAGCGACAAGACAAGTAAGGAAGAAGTCCTAAAAGAGGTCTATGGCAAATTATTAAAGGCTGGCTATGTAAAAGGAAATTTCCTTTCACATATTATTGAAAGAGAAGAGCATTATCCAACTGGAATTGACACTTCGCCAATTTCGAAAGAGTTGCCAAATGTCGCAATTCCTCATACAGAAGGCGAATTTGTAAATGCTCGTCTGATTGTTCCAATCGCTTTGAAACATCCAATTAAGTTTCAAAATATGATTGCTCCGGATGAAAGTTTAGAAGTTAAATTCTTATTTATGATTTTAAACAATGATCCGGAAGGACAGGCAAATGTCCTAGCACAGATTATGGGGTTCTTATCCACAACGCCAGTTGAAGATTTAATTAGGCTGTTTAATCTCACTTCAACTAAAGAAATATTTGATTTTATGAGTGAGAATTTTAAGCAAGAATAGGAAGATATTTTTTGGGAGGTATTTATTATGGCAAAGGAAGTTAAGTTATTAGCTGCATGTGGTGCAGGGGTTAACTCTTCTCACCAAATTAAGGATGCTGTTGAAGAAGAAATGAAGAAACGTGGACACAATGTTCATGTTGATGCTGTGATGATTAAGGATGTAAACGAAGATATGCTTAATCACTATGATGCATACTTGACTATTGCTAAAACTGATCTAGCATTTGAACCTAAAATTCCTTTAATTGAAGCAGGTCCAATTCTTTACAGAATTCCAGCAATGGCTCAACCTGTTTATGACAAGGTTGAAGAAGTAGTTAAAAAGGTAGAAAACGAATAGCAGTTATTCCTGGGGGAATAGAAAATGAACGCGATAATTGATTTTGCGAATGCTATCTTTAAGCCTTTAATTGATATGGGAGCACCAACAATCATGTTGGTTGTTCTTACTATTATTGCTCTATGTTTCAGAGTTAAATTTAGTAAGGCTCTTGAAGGTGGTATGAAATTAGCTATTGCCTTAACGGCGATCGGCGATGTTATGAACTTATTGACTACCAGTTTTGCACCAGCGATGAATCAATTCGTTAAGAATACTGGTATGCATAAAGATATCATGGATATGGGATGGGCACCACTTGCCACTATTACTTGGGGTTCTCCATATACCTTGTACTTCTTGTTAGTTTTAATTATCTTGAATGTTTTAATGTTGATCTTCAAGAGAACTAACACACTAGATGTTGATATCTTTGATGTTTGGCACTCAGCCTTTGTTGGTTTGTTTGCAGTATTCTGCGGCGCACCACTTTGGTTAGCAACTTTATTAATTTTACTTATTGGTTACTTAAAGATCGTCAACTCAGACTTAATGAAGCCAACCTTTGACGACTTGCTAGATGCTCCATCAAGCAACCCAATGACTACTACTCACATGAACTACATGATGAACCCAGTAATCATGGTCTTCAATAAGTTTTTTGATAAATGTTTACCATGGCTTGATAAATACGACTTTGACTCAGCTAAATTAAATGAAAAAATTGGTTTCTGGGGCAGTCGTTTCGCAATTGGTGTTTACTTAGGTATCTTTGTTTCATTACTTGCTGGCTACAACTTTACAACTGAGCAAGGTTGGAAGACAATGTTTACTCTTTCCTTCACAGCCGGTGCATGTATTGAGTTGTTCTCAGTCATTGGTTCTTGGTTCATTGCTTCTGTTGAACCATTATCACAAGGTATTTCAAACTTCGCTACTTCAAAATTTAAGGGACGTACATTCAATGTTGGTCTTGACTGGCCATTCATCGCTGGACGTGCTGAAATTTGGGCAGCTGCCAATGTTTTAGCTCCAATTATGATGATTGAAGCTATGGTTATTCCAGGCAACAGATTAATGCCTTTAGGTGGTATTATTGCCATGGGTGTTACTCCAGCCTTGTTAGTTGTAACTCGTGGTAAGATTATTAGAATGATTATCATTGGTACCATTGAATTACCAATCTTCCTATGGGCAGGTACTTTAGTTGCTCCATTCGTAACTCAAGTAGCTCACCAAGTTGGTGCTAACATTCCTGCTCACACTTTAGTATCAGATACTACTATGGAAGGTCCTATTGAAAAATTCTTAGGTTACTTAGTAGGTAACGCTTGGAAGCATCAGGGAATGTTTATTGTTTATGCAATCTTAGCCATTGCTGCTTACATTTTAATCTTCTGGTGGTACTCAACAGAAATGAAGAAGCGTAATGCTAAATATGCAGCAGCTGCTAAAGAAGCATAGTTAATAATATTATTTAGAAACGGTAGAGATGATTTTTATGAAGACAAAGAAAGTTAGCCGCGAAGAAGAAGCACGACGTAAGCGAGTATTATATTGGACAATATTTGTAATTGCGATTAATATTCCACAACTTTTCTTTAAAAATATTTTTATTGAAGGCTTTGCAATGATTGGTACTATTTATGCCCTTTATCGCTTGGTGGTATTCGATAATAAAAAGAATCGTCTCAGCCGTAAATATTATGACTGGAAGGGCAGACCTTTAGACGCCAAGAATAAGAATTAAAACAGTTTAGAATAAGTTATTAAAAAAGTTAAGATTTATATTTTTAGAAAAACCGCACGCAAAAAGAGATTGGAATTGAAACCAATCTCTTTTTATTTAGGAACAATAAATAATAAAATAAATAAATACTAATAAAAGCGTTTACATTAGACAGATTACATGCTAATATACATGTGTAAGCAAAAATAAATGTGGATTGTTACTAATACGATTAGGCAAAACCGCGAATTTTTAATACAGATGACTAACTGTAATCTCGTATTAAAATTCGTGGTTTTTTTATTTTTCCTGGAGGGGTGAGAGATGGAATACCGAATAGTTCAAATATTAAACAATAATGTTGCTATTGTTCATACCAGGAATAATAAACAAAACATTGTTATGGGAAGGGGTGTTGCTTTTCATAAGCAAAAAGGAGATTTAATCCAAGAAGAGAATGTCGACAAAATATTTGAGATAAGAGATAGAAATACCGTTAATGATTTAACAACTTTGTTATCAAACGTACCGCTAGATTTTGTAACTACAAGTTATGACTTAATTGATCAAGTGCAGGCAAAATATCATTTTGCTGCTGAGCCGTATATCTACGTAACTTTAACAACGCACTTGTTTGGTGCATATCAACGCTTAATGAAAGGCGAAAATGATGTTAATTATTTACCAGACTTAAGTGATAATTATCCAGTTGCTTACAAAATTGCGGATGACGTAATTAAGGGATTTAAAAGTAGTTTAGATATTTCTTTTCCAGAGTCAGAACATAAGAGTATCGCCCTTCACTTTATCAATGCTCATACTAGTGGAAGTGTTGAAGAAGAGAAGAGTCAAACAGAAAATGAAGAAATCATAAAAGTTGTTCAAAATGAGCTTGAAAGAAATGGAATATATCGAACGCAAAAAAATGCCAACGATTATGACAGATTGTTAGTTCATTTGAAGTATTTTATTAATCGGCTTAATAATCACGAACCAGATAGTTTACCTATTTCCGAGGGAATGATTGGAGAAATAGAAGCTAGTTATTCGAAGGCTTGGAGAATAGTTCAGAGAATAAAAGAATTAATGCAAGAAAAATTAGAAATAAAGTTATCGTTAAGCGAACAAACATATTTAACAATTCATATTCAGAGATTGATCTAAGGAGAATAAAAATGGACGCAGAAAATCAAATTACTAAAGAAGATATTTCAATGACTGGTTTTTCAATTGTTGCATATTCAGGGGATGCAAGAACTTACTTAATGCAGGCAATGGATAAAGCTAGTGAAGGAAAGATTACTGAAGCAAAAGAACTTGTTAAGAAGGCGGAGGAATCAATCAACTTAGCTCACAATGAACAAACTAAGCTCTTGAGTAAAGAAGCTGGAGGAGATGATATGGATGTGACTTTCATTATGGTTCACGGTCAAGATACATTGATGACTACAATGCTTTTGAAGGACCAGATGAAGACAATTATTAATCTTTATGAACGAGTAAATAAGCTCGAAGGAAAAAGCATTGAATAAAGTGATTAAAAACAAATAGTTTTTAAAAATTTACGAAAGAGGAGGAAGAAAAGATGAATGGTTTTACCAAAACAATGGATAAGATGAAGCCTAAATTCGAAAAAATAGCGGCTAATCCATATGTTTCAGCAGTTCGTGACGGCTTTATTGCTGCCATGCCAATTATTTTGTTTTCAAGTTTGTTTACGCTGATTGCATATGTACCAAACGCATGGGGATTTTATTGGCCAAAGGCAGTAGAAAATGCATTGGTTTTGCCTTACAACTATTCAATGGGATTGTTAGCTTTATATGTAACTGCAACCTGTGCAAAGAATTTAACGGATTATAAGAACTTAAAGCTACCTAAGACAAACCAAATTAACTCAATGAATGTTATCTTAGCTGCTGAAATTTCATTTATTATTATTGCTATTAAAGTTGGTATGAACGGATTAGATTTAACTTACTTAGGTACGCAAGGATTAATTGCTTCATATATTGTTGGTTTGATTGTACCTAACATTTACTATCAATGTATTAAGCATAATGTAACTATTAAAATGCCAGATGTAGTACCGCAAAATATTGCTCAAACTTTTAAAGACATTTTTCCAATGACTTTTTCAGTAGCATTATTCTGGTTGGTACAAATTGTATTAAATCAATTCTTTGGTGCTAACTTATCTGAATGTGTGGTAAAAGTTCTTTCACCATTATTCCATGCAAGTGATACTTACGGTGGTTTAGCATTAGTTGCTGGTGCAATGGCATTCTTCTGGTTTGTTGGTGTGCAAGGTCCTTCAATTGTTGCTCCAGCCGTAGCCGCAATTGAAACTACTAATGTTGGTTTGAATCAACAATTAGTTCATGCCGGAATGCAAGCAAGTCATGCTTTAACTATTAACTGTCAAGACTACGTTATGAACATGGGTGGTACTGGATCAACTTTCGTAGTTCCATTCATCTTCTTACTTTTAGCTAAATCAGCTCAAAACAAGGCTGCTGGTAAAGCCGCAGTTATTCCTGGATGTTTCTCAGTTAACGAACCTATTTTGTTTGGTGCTCCAATTATCATGAACCCAGTATTCTTCATTCCATTTTTGGTAACACCAATGTTCAATGTCTGTGCTTATAAATTCTTTGTTCAAGTTCTTCACATGAACGCTTTATACAACACTTTACCTTGGACTGTTCCAGCTCCAATTGGTATTATCGTATCTTCTGGTTTTGCTGGTTTATCATTTGTTTATGTAATTTTAACTTTAGTTGTTGATACTTTAATTTGGATTCCATTCTTTAAGTTCTACGACAACGATTTGTACAAACAAGAACAAGCTAAGCTTGCTGCAGAACAAGCTTCTGGCGTAGCTACTGCTGCTGATGATTCAACTGCTAGTCTTACAGCTACTGACAAAGAAGCTAAAGAAGGTATTACCAAAGATACTAACGTAATGGTTATCTGTGCCGGTGGTGGTACTTCAGGTATCTTAGCTAAGGCCTTAAACAAGATGGCTAAAGAACGTAATTTGCCACTTCACGCAGCAGCTCGTGCTTATGGTCAACACATGGATATTATTCATGATATGGACTTAATTATTTTGGCTCCACAGATGGATAGTATGAAGGATAACTTGAAAGAAATTGCCGATCATGACGGTTCTAAATTAGTCACTACTACTGGACGTCAGTACATTGAATTAACTCAGAAACCTGATTTAGCATTTAAGTTTGTTGTTGATAGCCTTGAAGGCAAGAATGAAGATAAGTAATTGAGGTAAAAATTAATGAAAGAATTTAAATTTCCAAAAGGATTTTACTTTGGTGGTGCAACTGCTGCTTACCAATGTGAAGGCGCAACAAAAGAAGATGGTAAAGGTGAAGTAATCTGGGATAAGTACTTGCGTGAACAAGGAACAATTAATCCAGATCCAGCTTGTGATTTTTACCACCGTTATCCAGAAGACTTAGAATTATGTAAAAAGTTTCACATTAACGCAATTAGAGTTTCAATTGACTGGGCAAGAATTTTCCCTGAAGGTGAAGGAAGAATTGAGCCAAGAGGTGTTGAATACTACCACAAGTTATTTAAGAAATGTCATGAAGAAGGCGTAGAACCTTTCGTAACGCTTCATCACTTTGATACACCACAAGCCTTGCAAAACAAGGGTGGCTGGCTATCACAAGAAATGTTAGATGCTTTTGTTGAATATGCTAAGTTCTGCTTTAAGGAGTATGCTGGCGAAGTTAGATACTGGATTACCATTAACGAACCTACATCAATGGCTGGTCAACAATATGTTGGTGGAACATTCCCTCCTGCATACAAGGATCAATTTGATAAGTGTTTTAAAGCTGAATATAACCAGAATCTAGTTCATGCCCGAATTGTTAATGCTTATAAAGAAGCAGGCTATACTGGCCAAATTGGTATTGTTCATGCTCTTCAAACTGTTTATCCAGCAACAGACAGCGAAGGTGACAAGCATGCTGCTGAATTAAAAGACGTTTTAGAAAATAAGTTTTATCTTGATGGAACGTTAGCTGGTAAGTATTCTAAGCATACGCTTGCTTTAGTAAAAGAGATTATTGATGCTAATGGTCAACAAATGATTGACATCAAGTCAGAAGATGAAAAAGTACTTCTTAAAGCTGCAAAGCAATTAGACTTTGTGGGAGTTAACTATTACTTCTCGAAGTTTATGAAAGAATATCATGGTGACACCGAAATCATTCATAACGGTACTGGTGAAAAGGGAACTGATGTCAACCGTATGAAAGGCGTTGGTGAAGAAATTCACCCGAAGGACTTGCCAGCAACTGATTGGGATTGGATCATTTATCCACAAGGGATGTATGATCAATTGAAGCGTGTTTACGATGATTATCCTTTAGTTCATTCAATCTATATTACCGAAAACGGAATGGGTTATAAAGATAAGTTTGAAGGCGAAGATAAGATCATCGATGATACACCAAGAATTGATTATCTAAAGCAACATATGGAAGAAGTAGCTAAGGCAATTGAAGCTGGTATTCCAGTCAATGGTTACTTTGTATGGTCACTGCAAGATATGTTCTCTTGGACGAATGGTTATTCAAAGCGTTATGGTTTATTCTATGTCGACTTCAAGACGCAGAAGCGTTATGCTAAAAAGAGCGCATATTGGTATAAGAAACTAGCTGAAACTTGAGAAATTCCTTCTATTGATTAAAAATAAGCATTTGAAAAAACTAAGTACTGAATAAAAGTACTTAGTTTTTTTGATGGAAAAGTTTAAAAGAGTTTAAAAGTAGATATGAAGTTTAAGTGAACGTGCAGGTAAAAACCAGCTAAGCATTCAGTGTTTAGCTGGTTTTGTTTAATTTAGATGGAATTTCCGAAGAATGTCAATTCCTTGTTTTTGATATTTATTGGGAATAAAACTTTTTCTCATTGCAATTTGCATGTATGCCCAGAGTTTTTGTCCTGAACGAAGACGAATTATGTGGAGATCTTTTTCATCTTTAACGGAATTCTCCATTGCTAGAGCAATACCAACGTTTCTTTTGACTAAATCGATCATTAGTTTCATTGTTCGAGCCGTGTATAAAATGTTTGGAGTAAAATCGCCGAGCTTTGCCTCTTCTTCCAAACATTCTCTGGTTAAGTAACCTTTTTGTCTGGCCACAAACTTGCGGTTTCTTAATTCCTGGGCATCAATGACTTTTTTATTTTCCCAAGGGTCATCTTTACCGGTAATAATGACTAATTCTGTTCTATCTAAATTACGGATAAAATAGGCAGGATCGTTGATCGGCACCATCCAAGAATAGATAGCAACGTCTACGTCGCCATTATTTAAATCTTTAAATGCAGTCGCACTTCTTTCTAAGCGAGCATCTAACAGGTTAACAATATCTTCTTTATAAAATTTTTCTATAATTTCAGGAATATAAATACTACCAGCAATCCCAGAAAAAGCTACTCTAATTTTTTTAATATTGGCGTGTTTAACGTCGTAATCGATACTTGCCATTTCTTTTAAAAGGTATTTGGCTTTCTGATAAAGTAATTCACCTGCGGGTGAGAGTGTAATTTTACTTTTGCGATTCTTTTGAAAAATCAAGGGATCATCAAATCTATTTTGAAGTCGCTTGATCGCCATCGAAATTGTCGGTTGTGTAACGTTGAATGAATTAGCAGTCACGGTATAGTTCTGCGTTTCAACTAATTTGCAAAAATATAATAGATCCTTATCGTTCATATTATTATCTCTTTTATAAATATTTTTTATAAACTAATCTTTTTTAATTATAAGTTACATTTTTCACAATTACAAGGAAGCTATGATATATGCGGTTTTATAGAGTTGAGTAGTTCAATTTTATTCACAATTACCCACTAGAAAAAGTTTATAAAGAGATATAAATTGCTATGTGTAAAGGATGAAACAAGTTTGTGAGGAGAAGAGCATATGGTGTATAAGACGAAAGTATCTTGGGATGCCACATATGATGTAATTGTAATTGGTTTTGGTGGCGCCGGAGCAGGTGCAGCGCGTTTTGCTGCTGATAATAATGCAAAAGTTCTTTTGATTGATGCTGCTCCTGAAGGAAGCGAAGGTGGTAATACTAGATATGCTGGCGGTGCTTTTGCTTGGGGATCAAATTTCGATCAACTGAAAGAATACTATAAGCAGACCTATTATCCATTTGAGTATGATGAAGAAGCTTTAGATACCTTTATCAAAAATGTAATGCAAATGAAGGAGTATTCAAAAAAGTATTTTGGAATTGAAGCTCAACCAACGGGTAGAAGACCAAATGGAGAATATCCAGAATATAAAGATGCAGCTTCTATGCAGTCTCAAAGTATGACTAAAGGGATGTACAATGGCGGATTTTGGAAATTGCTTCGTAAGCAAGTTTTTGATCGATTAGACAAAATTGATATTTGGTTTGAATCGCCAGCAGAGCACTTAATTCAAGATCCAGAAACTAATACAGTAATGGGTGCTGTTATTAAGCGAAATAATAGAGAAGTAAATGTTGCTGCTAAAAGAGGAGTTGTCTTAAGTCTAGGCGGTTTTGAAAATAATCAAAGTATGATTCAAGACTTTTTAGGTCAAGGCTCGCTTGCGCCAATTGGTACTTTGTATAACCGTGGTAAGGGAATTGATCTTGCTGTTGAAGCAGGTGCGGGATTATGGCATATGTCTAACTACGATTCACATGGCTTATCACTTAGACAAAATGAACCACGAGAAAAATTTGCTTACATGATTAATTGGAAGAGCTTATTTAATGGGTCAATTTTTGTGGCAGGGGATGATGGAACTCGTTACTTTAGAGAAGATGAAGAAGATCGTCATGGCTACAAGTACAATCATGGAAATTGGGTTATGATTCCTAATCAAAATCATCCACATATCATTATGGATCAAGCTCAATATGAGCAGCTTTCTAACGATCAGTCAGCTAAGGCAGATCAAATTAAAGAATTGATTTCATATGCAATTAAAGCTGATTCAATTGAAAAATTATCTAAAAAAATTGATGCGCCATATTTAAAGCAGGCAGTTGAAGACTTTAATTTCTTAACTGATGTGAAAAAACGAGATATGTTTTTGAACAGAAAAATTGAAACTATGAGATCTTTAAAAGAAGGCCCATACTATGCAATTCCTGTTCGTCATAATATTTTGCATACACATGGTGGTGCACAGAGAAATTCTAAATGTGAAGTAATTGGACTTGATGGAAAGGCAATTCCTAATTTATATGAAGCCGGAGAATTAGGAGACATTTTTGCCACTAAGTATTTAGGGGCCAATTCAATTGCTGATTTATTAATTTCAGGAAAGATTGCTGGAACTAATGCAGCAAAAATAAAGAATAACGTAGATCTTCCAGATGCTGTTACTAGCGCAAGTCAAGTTCATGAAGATTTAAAGAGTGATGCACATCAAGTTAAGATGCATTTTGAAGCTGGTAAAAATCAAGGAATTGGGTCAAGCGATCAAGGGATTAATGATCTTCCAATTGTTGTTCGTGTAACTTTAGATGAAAATCAAAACTTAAAGAATATCGAAACGCTTCAAGAAAAAGAATCTGGCGATTTGGGTGGTCAGGCAATACCAAAATTGACCCAAGAAATGCTCGACCATAATTCTGCTGACGTGGACTCAGTTTCTGGTGCAAGTACAACTAGTAGAGCATTTAAAGATGCTGTGAAACAAGCAATAGAGAATGCTCGTAAAAGCAAATAGCTTTGGTTAGGGGAGAAGATATACAAATGTTAGCAAAAGTAAATTGGAAGGGATTTATACTTCCAGTAATTATTGGATGTGTATTGTGGATCATTACACCTTTTAGACCGGCTGCAATAACACCAATTGCATGGCATTTATTTGCCTTATTTATTGCCACAATCGTGGCATGTATTACTAAACCATTACCGATGGTTGGTTCTACTTTGGTTGCTGTTACAATTGGTACGCTACTTCATATTTTTAATATTAAAGAAGTATCTGCATCTTTTGGGAATACGACTGTTTGGTTAATTGCAATGTGCTTGTTCATGTCTGCTGGATTTATTAGATCAGGATTGGGTAAACGTGTTGCTTATCTATTTATTAGGTCTTTTGGTAAAAGAACAATTGGCTTAGCTTATTCACTTTCAACGGTTGAAACCTTAATGGCGATCGCCATTCCAAGCAATATTGCACGTGTTAATGGTATTATGTATCCAATTATTGACGCTTTATCTAGACAAATGGGGTCAGATCCAAAAGAAGGTACACAAAGAAAGCTAGGATCGTATTTAATTTTTAACGAATACGAGGTAAATATTGTAACTTCAACCATGTTTTTAACTGGATTAGCTGGAAATATGGTTGCCTTGGGTATTGCAAAAACGCAAGGAATTACTGTCTCATGGATGCAATGGTTTTTAGCAGCAATTGTTCCAGGTCTTATTTCTCTGATTTTAGTACCATTTATTTTATATAAAATTTATCCACCAGAAGTTAAAGAAACACCTAATGCTAATGCATGGGCAAGTAAGAAGCTTGAAGAAATGGGGAAAATGACGCCTGCTGAAAAGATCATGGCTTGCGTATTTGTTTTGGCACTACTTTTATGGTTATTAGGATCAAGTATCGGAATTGATGCAACTTTAGTTGGTTTTATCGCAGTTTCAATTTTACTGATTTCTGGTGTCATTACTGTTAAAGATATGATGGATCAAAAGGGTGCTTGGAGCTTGATTGTATGGCTATCAATTGTGATGCTTATGTCACAGAAATTAATGAAATTAGGCTTTTTCCCTTGGTTCTCAAAGGAATTAGGTCTAATGCTTCATGGCGTTAACTGGGTTTGGGTCTTAGTAATTCTATTCTTGGTTTACTTTTATATTCACTATATGTTCCCATCTATTACCACGCAAAGTTCAGCCGTTTTAGCAGGTTTTCTATCAATTGCACTTGGAGCTGGTGTTCCAAAGCTAATGGCGGGATTAATGCTAGGCTTTGCAGGGTCAATCTTTTGTTCAACGACTCCTTATTCAGCTGGACCAGCAGCGCTTCTTTCAACCACAGGATATGTAAAATCATCAGATTGGTGGAAATTGTCCGCAATTTTCGGTGTCTTTTTGAATATTGTATGGCTTGGCGGCGGTCTGCTTTGGACTAAAATAATTGGTTTTTGGTAAAAAATAAAATATCAGTGGTACACGTTATCGCTGATATTTTTTTGTTTTATTTTGTAATCCCAAATATTTCACCTAATCAATTGAATCATCTATGCTTAAAGTGAGAGTGTGTTTTTCATAGAAAAGAGATAGCTATGATTCAATTAGAAGAATTGGTTAAGAAAAATTTACCCAAAGAAAAAGAAGGAAAAGTTGCTAGTTATATTCCTGCTTTAGCTGAAGTTAATCCTAAACAATTAGGCGTAGCTTTGTATGACTTAGATGATGGCGAAATTGGTGAAGCTGGGCAAAGTGAAGTTCGATTTGCAATCGAGAGTATTTCAAAAGTAATTACCTTGATGCTTGCTATAAAGAAGATGGGGATCCAAGAAGTATTTAAGCATGTTGGATCTCGTCAAACCGGTTTTGCCTTTAATTCAATTCTTAATATGGAGATTGAAAAGGCCAAATATCCACTGAATCCGTTTATTAACGCCGGTGCTATTGCCACAACATCGATGGTAGTAAGTAAGACCGGAGAAGGAGCATTTGAGGAAATCTTATCATTTGCCCGTGATATTTGTAATGATCCTAATCTTTATTTAGATCAAATTATTTATCATTCTGAAAGACGGACTGGTAATCTCGACCGGTCACTTGCATATTATATGGAATCTAAAAATATGATGCTTAGGGATGTAATAACAAGCCTTGATACTTATTTTAAGCAATGTTCAATGATGGTTACAGCACGCTCCTTGGCAAACTTAGGTGCTGTTCTGGCTAATAACGGCGTAAAACCTTGGGATGGAAAGCGAATTTTTTCTGTTGAAGGAGCAAGATGTATTAAATCATTGATGATGACAACAGGGCTTTATAATCAGTCAGGAACTTATTCTCGGTTAATTGGTGTGCCAACTAAAAGCGGAGTTGGTGGCGGTTTAATGTCAGCTGCACCACATAGATATGGAATTGGGATTTTTAGCCCTGCACTTGATAAGGCTGGCAATAGTGTTGCTGGATTAGAGTTATTAAAGGATATTGTTGAAGACTTAGAGCTAGATATTTTTGATTAAATTATAAATTTTGATAGAAAAAAGCTAAGCTACTCGCTATTTTTTGCGGGATGCTTAGCTTTTTTTAGTTATTGTTCTTTTTTCTGAAATCATTAGGACTTAACCCATAAATAGATTTAAACTTTTTATAAAAAAAGCCTAAATTATTGTATCCAACTTTCTCTGCTATTTTATATATTGGAATATCAGTATTTTTTATAAATTCACATGCATAGTTAAGTTTAGTTTTGATAACTAATTCTTTAAATGAAATCCCCATTTCTTTTTTTATTAGGTAACTTAAATAATTTGGAGTAAATGAAAAGTGTGTTGCCATCTTCTCTAAAGTTAAATCTTTAAAATGGAAATCAATATATTGAAGTAAGTCATATATAGAGAGATTAGATTTTATATATTTTTGTTTTACTTGTTGGTACGTTCTTATTAAATTGCTTAACAAAAGAACCATATCAGCATCAATTATTTGGTTGCTACAAAGCGTTTTATCAAAATATTCACTTAGCATATTGTTGATGATTTTTCGAGCTTCTGAATTAATTTTTGTGAACAATATATATTGATTATGGGCAGTTTCTTTAGAAATTGCATTTGCTAAAAACATAGATATTATACTTCCGTTAGAAATATTAGTTAGCAATTTGTTGAATAAATAATCTTTTTTCATAGTAATTGATATTACTATGTCATTTTTATTTAGATATTCAACTGAATGAATAACATTTTGATCAAGAATACATAAATCTCCCTTTTTTAGAATTAGCTTTTTATTATTTATATGTTGGATAGAAATCCCATCATAAACATACACTATCGAAATGACTGAATGAATATGTGTAGGTATGCTTGTATAACGGGTATCTTTAACTATGCCAATAGTATTAGTTCCTAAAAAATTTTTATAACTAAATTTGTATATATTTTTACTATCATATTTTATTTTTGCAATTTCTTTATATCGTTCTGACAATTTTCTAGAAGGGTTATTTAAATGTTTTTGTTCTGATGGAGTTGTTTTTCTTAAATAGCTATCTATGTTTGTAATCATTTCACTATCACCTTATAACTAACTATAAAAATCAATTTACTCTTATTTAATTACTCACACATATTGATTATATTAAATCGTAAGTTTGGTGAGTATTTATATTATAGCACGTAATTGTATGCGCTTTCTGAAAATGAAATAATAAATGCATAAGAGGAAAAAGATATTATTAAATAGCATTAGAAAGGGCCATCGTTATGAAAGACGAACAAATGTGTAAAGAGATATTAAAATTTGTGGGTGGTAAGTCTAATATTGCTGAAGCGTATCATTGTATTACGAGATTAAGACTGAATGTACGAGATTTATCTAAAGTCAAAGTAGATGAGATAAAAAAGATAAACGGTGTGCTTACTGTCCAAGTATTGGGAAAACAAGTTCAAGTTGTAATAGGACCAGGCGTAGATCAAATATATGAGACTTTTTGTAAAGTAGCTGGTATTGAGCAACATGCAGAAGTAGATCCAAATGAAGACGACCAAGTAAAAAAAGAATCAAATGAGGATGATATCGTCGCCATAGCTACCAAAAATGCTAACTCCAAAAGTAAAAATCCAATTACAAAATTATTGAATACCTTAGCGGCAATTGTTACACCATCGTTAAACGCTATTATTGCTGGTGGTATGTTAAAAGGATTATCTGCAACACTCGTTGCGTTGAAATTAATGTCTATAAAAGATCCTTTTATCCAAGTGTTAAATATCGTTGCAGATGCACCATTCTATTTTCTGCCATTTCTTATCGGATATGCAGCAGCAAAGAGATTCAAGGTTAGTGGATATTATGGTCTAATGATGGCCGGAGTTTTAATGTATCCAACAATAGTAAATGGATCCACTAAACCAGGAACAGGTATTGGAATGTGGGGATTGACTGTCCCTTTCTTTAATTATAAAGCCTCAATTTTTCCGGTATTACTTTCAGTATGGGTATTTGCTTATGTTTATCGCTGGATTAATAGATGGATGCCGAGAAAAATACAGATAGTATTTACTGGTATGATAGCTTTTTTAATTACTACACCTATTGCTTTAATACTATTGGCACCTTTAGGAAATTACATTGCTGTTGGATTAACTAGCGCAGTAACCAAATTATATGCATTTTCTGCACCAGTAGCTGGTGCATTCTTCTGCGGAATTTTACCTTTAACAGTTATTTTTGGTATTAAAGGTTGGAGTGCAGTTGAATTAAGTAATCTGAATATTCTTCACTATGATTTTATGTTGCCTAATTTCTTTTTTAGTAATTTAGCTATTTCAGGAGCAACATTAGCAGCATCATTAAAAATGAAAAAAGGAATTGATAAGTCTGCGGCGACTTCTACTGGCTTGCTTGCTATATTAGGTATTACTGAACCAGCTCTTTATGGTATTGATGTTCCATATAAAAAACCTTTATGGTCATCTATGATTGGTGGTGCAATTGGAGGTTGTGTTGCTGCAACGTTAGGTGTTAAGACTTTTGCATTTGCTATGCCTGGTATTACATCAATAGCTACGTATGTCGATAAAGGAAATAATCTTTTAATGACGTTGATTGCTGTTGCAGTATCATGGTTAGCTGGATTTCTTATTCAGTTGATATTTAATTTTAAGACTAAGAAAGAGAATTGAATAAAATAGATTAGAAAGGAAAAAGCAAATGAAAGTAACAGAAAAGGAAAGTTTTCCAGAAAATTTTTTATGGGGTGGAGCTATTTCATGTTCGCAAGCTGAAGGTGGCTTCCATGATGGTGGAAAAGGTATAGATTCACAAGATTTACGATATTTTGATCCTAGTTGGTCTACCGAAGAAAGAAAAGATTTTAAGAATAGACGAATGTATCAGAAGAGATTTGATACAGCATTAAAGGATACAAATGATAAAATGTATCCGTTTAGAAGAGGGATTGATTTCTATCATCGTTGGAAGACTGATATTGATCTTTTTGCGGAAATGGATTTAAAAATTTTTCGAACATCTATTGATTGGTCTAGAATATATCCAAATGGAGATGATGAAGAACCAAATAAAGCTGGTATTCAATATTATCATGATATGTTTCAATATTGTCATGATAAAGGAATTAAAGTTTTTGTGACAATTTTACATTATAATATTCCCGTTCATTTGATTACTAAGTATGGAGGTTGGACTAATAGGAAATTAATTGACTTTTATTTAAAATATGCTCATACCTTATTTAAAGAACTAGGTGACGTTGTTGACTATTGGTTGCCTTTTAACGAGATTAATTGCGGTCGTTTTAATCCATATAATGGGGTATGTGTAGTTCAGGATGATCCAAATAGTGATGAAAAAATATTTCAATCTCTTCATCACCAGTTTATTGCAAATGCTTTGACAGTGAAAATGGCACACGAAATGTTGCCAAATAGTAAAGTTGGTGCAATGATTGCTAGATTTTCATCTTATCCAGCAACATGTAAGCCAGAGGATGTTTTACAAAGTTTGCAAGATGAACAATATAGTAATTGGTTCTATTTAGATATAATGTCACGAGGAGAATATCCAAAATATATGGACAGATATTTTGCCTCAAAAAATATAAAAATTAAAATGAAACCTGAGGATAAAAATATATTAAAACAAAATACTGTTGATTTTGTTTCATTCTCATATTATTTTTCACAAGTGTCTACCACAGACAATAATTGGGAAAAAACGGATGGTAATCTTATTGTTGCAAATAAAAACCCATATTTAGAGACTAGTGAATGGGGATGGCAGATGGATCCTGTTGGACTTAGAACTACTTTAAATCAAGTTTATGACAGGTATCAAAAACCTATTTTTATTGCAGAAAATGGACTAGGGGCAGTTGATAGATTAGAAAAAGATGACTCAATACATGATCCATATAGAATTGATTACTTGAAAAAGCATATTAGTGCTATCAAGGAAGCGATTAAAGATGGAGTTCCAGTTTTTGGATATACAATGTGGGGAATTATTGATTTAATTTCTTGCGGTTCAATGGAAATGAAAAAAAGATATGGCGTTATTTACGTTGATCAAGATGATGCCGGTAATGGATCTTTAAATAGATATAAAAAAGATAGTTTTTATTGGTATAAAAAAGTAATTGATAGTAATGGTGATGTTTTAGGATGATGAATTTATTCAAGAAATTGCTTAATAAATCGAATAGTTTGGATATTAAGAATAATGAAATTATTACTCCATTAGCTGGTAAAATAGTTAATTTAGAAACTGTTTCTGATCCTTTGTTTGCACAGCAAATAATGGGAAAAACAATCGCTATAAAAACTAATAAAATTAGTGATATTGTAAATGCACCAATAACAGGAAAGATAAAGGCTTTATATCCTACAGGACATGCTTTTGGCATAGAAAGTGATTCTGGATTAGAAGTATTGGTACATATTGGTATAGATACTGTTAATGCAAAAGGTAAAGGGTTTAAGATATTAGAACATAATCAAGGAGAAAGAGTAAAAGCGGGAACACCGATGGTAAAGGTTGATTTTGGAAAACTTTCTAAAACATATGATATGCTTGTATTTGTGGTAATAACGAAGAATATAGCATCAAAAGTGGAATTTAAGAGTTTAACCGAAGTTGAGGATAATCAAATTATTAGTATATAATTATTAAAACTTATTTAGTTAGAAACTTTGATAGAAAAAAGCTAAGCTTACCGCTGTTTTTTGCGGGATGCTTAGCTTTTTTATTATGCGGTTAAAAGAAATTGTAAATATAAAAATGATCAAATCACAACATTTATTTGATTAAGTTCTGGTATTTATATGAATCAATATGATAGATAATAACCATAGATATCAATGAAAGCGCTTTGATACAAAAGATATCAATGATAATTGAACACTAAAAAATTTTTTTGAGAAAGGAGAGAAAAATTTGAAACTGTATTTTATTCAGAACAATGACAATATTGTGATAAATCCATCGCATATTTCGAATCTAATTAAACAAAAATTTTCTCCCTCAAGTAATTTTGAAATAAAGAGTTTAACGTATAAAGGTGACAAATGGAAGCAAACTGATATTAATCAAGATGATGTTGTTATCCTAGGATTAGGTCATTTATTTAACCCAGAATATGTAAAAGGTGAGATAAAAGCTCAAGTTAGTTATTTCTTGAAGAAAAAAGTTAAAGTCGCTCTCGCAACAGAGTATCGTTATTTTAATTATTATCGAAATTATTTCGATAAAGATTCCGATGGAATGGCTATTCATAATCTAGCCTGGAAAAATAGATTACCGGTTTTAGATGTATACAGTTTTCTTAATTCATGGTATTTAAGCGATGTCAGAAAACAGAGTGATTTAGAACCCGTTAAATATAGAGATAATGAACAGCAAATCAAGTCAGGTATAAAGCAACAATTATTTGAAAATTTTATTTCTACTTGGTTATATCGTAAATTTATAAAACCTAATCATTCCCAATACTTATATGGGGCCTCAATTTATCCTGAAGTATGGAGTGATGAAATCAATGAAGAAGATATGGACCATATGGAAAAAATTGGTTTTAATACGGTTCGAATTGGTGAGTTTTTCTGGAGTAAATTAGAACCAGAAGAAAACCACTATGATATGGAATATCTTCGAAACTTATTAGAGAAATTAAAGAGACATCATCTTAAAGTGATCTTGGGAATCCCTTCCCCAACGCCTCCAAGATGGTTTACATTACATTATCCTGAAGCACGAGTGGTTAATAAAGATGGTCAAGTTGATGAACATGGATCAAGACAACATGTTTGTACGAATAATTTGGTTTTTAGAAAAAAAGTTTATCAACTAACTAAAAAAATTGCAGCAGTTGCTAATGATTTTGACAACATTGTTGCTATTCAAATTGATAATGAATTTAAATGTCATGTAGACCAGTGTTTTTGTGAATCGTGTAAGAAATTATGGCCGAGATGGTTAAAAGAAAAATACGGAATAATTGAAAATCTAAACAAGTCTTGGGGAACAAATTTATGGAGTGAAAGATATCCTAATTTCGATTCGGTAGTAATGCCGACTAAAACGCCATTTACTCATAATACCGGATTAGAAAATGCTTTTGCTGATTTTACTGCTGATACAGTTAATGATTTTGCTTCCGGAATAATTCAAATATTAATTGATAATACAAAAATTCCAATAACTCATAATTCGTCGATGAACTTTAACTTGAATAACTTTGAATTATTTAATCAGCTGGATATCGCAGGCTACGATACTTATCCAAGGTTTGATCAATACTGGAACTTTCCAATTAATCTTGATTTGTTTAGAAATGTAAAAGATACTAGTAACTTTTATTTGCTAGAAACGTGTACTTCACATGTTGGATATATAGGTAATTATGTTCCACCTTACTCTAAAGGATATTTACCTGTAGAGGTATTTTTAGGATATGCAGCAGGGTTAAATTCGATTTTGTATTGGCCTTATCGTGGGCAACGTGTTGGTGTTGAACAAACGCACAGCGCAGTTGTTACATAAGCAGGAACACCAGATCTTGGTTATGAGGATGTCTTAAAAGGTGAACAGATTTTAAACAGAATAAAACCAATATTAAAAGAAACTACGGTTCGAAAAGCAAAAGTAGCAATAATTTATTCTGATGAAACTAAACGTAAGATGAATACAGAATCGGGTGGAATATATCAATATCGTCCAACGTTTACGGAAGTATATGAAGCAATTACAAGACGTGGAATATCAGTTGAAGTAATTCAACCAAATGCTGATTTTAGTGAGTTTAATTGCATTATTGCTCCGTATATTCGGTCAGTTGACCAAGATTTATTAAATAAATTTAAGTACTTTTCTGAGAACGGAGGTGAATTAATTTTAGGACCTTTAACAGGAGATAGAACGGTTGAAGGAAATTGGCATAATAATGATAATGGATTAGGTCAATTAGGAATCTGGCTAGGTGTAAAAAATGTTGTCCAATATCTTTCTAGTGAAGATAAAACTGCGGCTAGAGTTCAAATAGATAAAAAAGAGGATAGATTTAGTGGTTTAGTTACTTTATTTGATACCGATCATGAAATGAAAGATGTAAAAACGATTGCACCAGTTGCTGGAAACCGATCAATTACATATCAAAACAAAAATGTAGTCTACATAGGTGGAATGCCAGAAAACTGTATGAAAAGTTGTTTTTGGGACTATGTAATTGATAAATATATTAAACCAAATATTGAACAAAGTATTGAACAAATGGACGATGGTATTTATAAATATGAGCGAGAAAATGATGATTTCGTATATATATTTATTGCCAATATGTCTGATAAAGGTAGGGATATTCGAATAGGTAAAGAAAAAATATTTAACGAAAATAATGAAGAAATAAGTGTAGGATTACATAAGTTTGAACCGTATGCATATAAAATTTTTAAATTCAGAAAGAGAGGACATAAAGATGGATGCAATGAGTGATCAACAGCCGTTGGCGGTAAAAGTTAATGGTGGGAAGCCAATACCTAAGTTTGGTTTAAGAGATAAGATTGGTTACGCTTTTGGTGATGTAGGTACTACCTTTTTAATGGGTATTTTAGCCTCATTTGAATCAATTTACTTTACTAACGTTTTGGGAATTTCGCCGGTTATTAGCGGGACAATCTTATCGGTTACAACAATTGTTGGTGCATTTACTGATTTAGCAGTTGGTAGAATGGCAGATAAGCGTCATTTAGGAAAGAAAGGTCGTTTCCATCCTTGGATTAAATCAATGAAGTGGGCATTAGGATTGTCAGTTTTGCTAATCTATATGCCGTTTATTCAAAGTTGGTCAATGGGAGCAAAGATTACATATATTTCATGTGCAAGTATTTTCTATATTGCTTGTTTGTCTGCATTTAATATCCCTTATGGATCTTTAGTTGCTGCTATTAGTTCTGATCCAGATGATAGAACGTCTCTTTCAATTTATCGTAGTGTAGGTTCTGCTATTGGTGCTGGTGGTACAGGATTTGTTTTACCATATCTTGTTTATACGACCTCTAAGACGGGACAGCAAATTTTATCTGGTACTCGTTTATTCTACTGTGCTATTGGTTGTTTTTTATTAGCAATGATCTGCTACACAATTATGTACACCTTAACTACTGAAAGAGTTGTGGTTGAACATAAAAATCCTGTTAAGGGTGGAAAACTAGCCGCTTCATTATTTAAGGACCGTGCACTAATTTCATTCTTAGCAGCAGAAATTGTCATTGTTTTATCAACGAGTTTTTCATCATTCTTAACTACTTATATGTTTTCAACTTACTTCCAAAGTAAGCAAGCTTTATCAATTGCATTATTGTTTAACTATGCCAATACTATTGTTCTTTCATTCTTTGCAAAACCATTAGCTTCAAAATTTGGTAAGAAAAAGATTGTTTCAATTGCCTTATTTATGTCGTCAATTTTGTATTTAGTTGTTTACATTATGCAAATCCATAATGTATGGCTTTACTTAGTTTTGAGTTTCTTTACTACATTATGTTTCTCTATGTTTAATATTATGACTTGGGCCTTTATGACTGACGTTATTGACTACCATCAATATGTTTCAGGGATGCGTGAAGACGGGACTATTTATAGTGTAAATATGTTTGGACGTAAAGTTGCACAAACTTTGAATTCATTCTTTAGTGGTGCAATTTTGACAGCAATTGGTTATAAGGCATCAACAACTGGTAGTTTGACACAATCACCAGAGGTTCTAAGAGGAATTTACGCTTTGGCAACATTAGTTCCATTTGTTTTATTAATGATTGGTGCTTTGATCTTAACTTTCTGGTATCCATTAAGTAAAAAAGAATTAGAGAAAGTATCCGCAAAATTAAAGGTGGTTAATAAGACTAATAAAGAATAGAGAAGAGATAAAATGAGATATTTTTCACAAAAAATAAACTCACCACTTTCTGAAAAAGCAGTATTAGATTGCTATATTCAAAACACAGAGAAATGTGCTCAAGGCAGGAAGAGACCAGCAATTATTATTTGCCCAGGTGGTGGCTATGAAGAAATTGCTGATCGAGAAGGTGAGCCAATTGCAATTAAGATGATGTCTTATGGATTTCAGTCTTTTGTATTGAACTATAGCCTAACGCCAGCCCATTTTCCAATAGCCTTAACTGAACTAAGCACTGCAATAGAATATGTTAGAAAAAATGCTAAAGAATTTCATATTGATCCAGATGCTATTTGGGTAGCGGGATTTTCTGCTGGAGGTCATTTGGCGGCTAGCTTAGGAGTTTATTGGCATACTGATTTTCTGCAAAAATATGGTTATCAAGCCGAAGAAATTAAACCTAATGGATTATTGCTTGGTTACCCTGTAATTACAGCAGGTAAGTATGCTCACCGTGGATCAATTGTTAATTTGCTAGGTAAAGACAAAGCAAATGAAATTGAGTATTTAAATGAAGTATCTTTAGAGTTGCATGTAGATAGATTTACCCCACCAAGTTTCATTTGGCATACAGCAACAGATGATGTTGTACCTGTAAATAATAGCTTAATGTTTGCGAATGCTTTGAAACAAAATGATGTTAAATTTGCTTTGACCATTTATCCAGAAGGTGGTCATGGATTAAGCTTGGGGACTATTGAAACAGCCCATAAAAGTGGTCACGATATTGTTCCTTGCGTAACAAATTGGCCAGAAAAATTTGTTGAATTTGCTAAAAATGTAGGAAATACCTTTCTGAGTGAAAGGAAATGATTATGTTAACTAATTTAGATAAGTATAAAAATTATAAGGGAGTCGGTGAAAGACCAAAAGATTTTGACAAGATTTGGAATCAAGGGAAAAGAAAAGTAGACGAAATAGGTTTTGATTATGAACTGCAAAAAGTAAGTGAGCCTTCAAATATTGTAGATTTTTATCATTTATATTTTTATGGAATCGGTGGAGCCAAAATTCATGCTCAGCTAATTGTGCCTAAAAAATTAACTGGTAAGCATCCTGGACTATTGTACTTTCATGGTTATCATTGTAGTGCAGGTGATTTTGAAGATAAAGTTGGTTGGGCAGCTGAAGGATTTATTGTTCTTGCTTTAGATTGCCGCGGACAAGGAGGTTTATCTGAGGATAATGTTTCTGTAAAAGGGGATATTATGAATGGACTAATTATACGTGGCGTTGAAGAGTGGAATCCAGAGAAATTATATTTTTATCGCCAGTTTTTAGATACTTACCAAGCTGCAAGCATTCTCATGAATATGACTCATGTTGATGAAAAGAAAATATTCATTAAAGGAATTTCTCAAGGTGGAGGTTTAGCATTAGCATGTGCAGGTTTAGTTCCGGAAATTTATAAGGTTCAAGTTGCGTATCCATTTTTATCAGACTATCGAAAAGCATATCAGTATGGACCAACCACGGCATTTGGCGAACTATCTTATTGGTTTCATTATCGCGATCCTCTTCATAAAAAAGAAAAAGATCTATTTAATCTTTTAGATTATATCGATGTTAAATTCTTTGCTGATAAAATAAAAGCTCAAGTATTGTGGGAAATGGGTGGTTCGGATGAACAGGTTCCTCCTGAAACACAAATGGCTGCTTTTAATCGGATTACGTCTAAAAAGAAGATTTATTTGGCTCCAGAGTATGGACATGAATTTATTCCTCGATTAGGTGATGATATTAGAGACTTCTTTTTTGAATGGAATGTAAGCGAATACATCTTATGCTACAATTAAATTGTAACTATAGATGAAAAGCGTAAATAAGATGAGTATAAAATTCAATTCTTCAGAAAGCGAATATCCACTAAAGTTTTATGATATCGGATTAAAGTGGGTACAACATAAAGTTTATCGTCCTCATGGATTCAGATATTATCATTGGCTTCAAACAGATAAAGGTACTGGTTTTATAAAAATCGGTCAAAAAGTAATAAAATTATCTCCCCATCAAGGTTTTCTAATGAGACCATATACTCCCTATTCTTGCTATCCTGATACAGATCAAATTTGGATAACGTCATTTTTAACTTTTGAAGGAACAATGATTGATTCCATGGCATCATTTCTTGATTTAAATGAATTTCAAATTTATCAGGATCTCGATAAAAATCTGGAGAATTTTATTGAGAATAATTACAAGTCATTTACAACGTATGATTATTTATCTTCCTTAGAACAATCTACCTTAATTTATACATTTTTGATGTATTTAAAGCGTAATGCCTATATTAATGAATTAGATTTTTCGCAAAGTAAAATAGTCAATAAAATTATTGAGTACATTAGGCTTCATTATCAAGAAAAAATAAGTAATGAGATGCTTGCATCACTTAGTGGTTATTCTATCCCTCACACTGTAAGATTATTTAAAGCCGAAGTTGAGGTTACTCCAATGGAATATTTAACACGTTTTCGCTTGAGAATGGCTAAGACACTGGTAGATTTTAAGCCAGAGATTAGTATTGATGAAATAGCCTCGTTAGTTGGCTACTCGAATATTTCTTACTTTATTCAACAGTATAAAAAGATGTTTCAAACAACTCCTGGACAGGAAAGACATCATGTTTTATAAAGTAATATTTTAATTATATATAAAAGCCATGTTATCTAAATTAAAAGTGCATAGAGAAGATAGTAATAAAGAATTATCTTTAAGCAATAATGAAGTACAAATAACTTTCACTAAACAAGGCTATGTCACAAAGCTCCTGTATAAAGGAAAAAATGTCTTAGAGGGCTTAACAGGTGAACCTCATGATCCAGATAAAAATCGTAGTTTTTATTGTGATTATCATATCGATGGAAAAACAAGACATATGCATATTGATCAAATAAAAACTATTAAAAATAGTGATCAGATGATTCATGTGGCGTTTATTGATTCGAAAAGTGAACTTGGAATTGAATATCATATTATTTTGAAAAATAACGATTCTGGCATTTATTCGTATGTTAAGGCATGGAACAATACTGATCATCCCTTGAAAGTAAACGAATTAAGAACCGTTTATCGGTTCAATCAAGGCTTGTTTAGTTGGAGTACAAATGGAGTTCGATTCGGCAGACAACCTTCATCAAAGGAAATGCTGAGAGGTAAAAAACTCCAAGATGAAACTTATAGGATGAAGCGAGGAGCTTTGTTTTCAAACAGTCAGATTTATTCCAAATATGATTATGCTGGGTACTATAAAGATACAGATTTCTGGGGACAAGCAGGAGATAATTTCGGTGCATGGCTAATTACACCAGATAAATCTTTTTATGGTTCAGGCCCGTTAAATCAAGATCTTATGATTCATTATGATGGATTAATCTTGAATTACTTATTTAGTGAACATTTTGGTAAAGGACTGAATGTTCTGCCAACTGACTTTAAGAAAATGTATGGACCATGGTGTCTATATTTAAATAATGGTTCATTTGAAGATGTAGTAAAAAGAAGCAAGAAAGAAAAACAGGCTTGGCCATATTCCTGGTTGGATGATCTAGATTATCCGTTAGAATTAAGCAATGTTATTGGTCAGATTGGTTCAGCTGTTTCTAAAAAATATGAAATTATTTTGATTAGTAATCCTAAGGATAAAAAGATATTTATCGAGCAACAAAATTCTAATACCTATTATGTTGAGACAGATAAAAATGGAAAATTTAGGTTAAAAAATATTCGACCAGATAGCTATTCCTTATATGCTTACGCTTTAGATGGTACAGATCTTGATGAACATTTATTGATAAAAGATATTTCAATCAATCAAAGAAAGATTGATTTAGGAGAATTTCAAATTCATCCATCTACAAAATCTATTTGGCAAATTGGTTATCCTTCGCACACAACTGATGGATTTAAGTATAGTGATCAGCTGCGTAATTATGTTTGGCAAGAATTAGTGCCTAATAATTTAACATATCGGATTGATCAAAATGATGATTGGTATTATCTCCAAAATGATAGTGGGAAATGGAATATTGAATTTCCTTCTAATAATTTATCTAATAAAAATTTAGTACTTAAGCTTGCGTTAGCGGGAGCAACGCAAAAACAAATGGATCAAGGAAATGGGGTCCTGATTAATATCAATTTAAATGGAAAAAAGATTTTTTCTGAAAGATTTGAAAATGATCGGGCTGCATATCGTTCTGCCTTAAAGAGTGGAAGATATCATCTGATAACAGTGCCGATTACTTATGATCAACTAAAACAAAATCAAGTTAATACTATTAGTTTTACTACTGATGGATATTTAATGTATGACGCAATCCAACTAGGAGAGGAGTGTAAAGAAGATGAATAATAAGAATAGGCTAGATGAATTAGCGACGGGTGGAGAAAATGAAAAAATTCCTATGTGGCGAAAATTAGGATTTTCAGCATTTCAAATGTCTAATATCATGATGACATTGGTTACAACATGGTTAATGTATTACTACACAACATTTTTGAAAGTTCCAATTGTTACCGTAACTTTGATGTTTACAACAGCAAAGATCATTGGTACGATTGTTACACCAATTTATGGCTATTTTTCGGATCGTTTATATCAAACAAAATTTGGTCGAAAGCATGGCAGACGCAAATCAATGTTTTTGATTGGCATACCCCTTAAGGCAATCACTTATATTGTGATGTGGATACCAGGGTTAACAACGCCATTTTATTTCATTTTCTTTATGTTGTATTTTCTTGTAACACCAATGCTTTCTACTTCTCAATTAACTTTGACTTCAGAAATGTCAGAAAGTTCCGGGCAAAGAGCACAATTAGTTGGCTTTAATCAAGCAGGTAGTGCAATTGCTGGTATCTTTGGTTCTTTATTCATTGCTTGGATTTTTAAACTTTGTGGTCAAAATAATCTAAAAAGTTTTGTAATTGCAGCAATTATCTATGACATTATCGGTACCATCATGTTGATTATTTTCTATAATTCTGTTTATGAAAGACCAGTGGATGAATCAACTATTCTTGAAAATAATAAGCTAGTATTATGGGAAAGATTAGTCAATATTTTTTGGAATTTCTTTAGTGCAATTAAAAATAGGTCTTATTGGACTTATGTCTTGATGTGGCAAAGCGAGGAACTTTTTAGAACAATTCGTGGTGATATTAATACTTACTTTATTATTTTTGTATTGTTATTAACGCCATCTGATGTTGCAGTTTCGACTAGTGTTGGTTTCTTCTTTGGTATTTTGTTTCTACTATTTTTTATGTGGCTACAGAGCAAAACGAATGGGATGCTCTCATATCGTATTGGTGCCTGGGCCGGAATTGCTGTCTTTTTGTTCATCGGATGCTTAGCTATCTTTAGACCAGCGCATTTAAGTTTATGGTGGATCGTGGCAATGATTGCGTTGAATTTCGGTATTACAGGGGTTGTTAATTCCTCGCAATATATTTTTACCTTTATACCAGATATTGACGAGATGGTAACTTCGAAGCGTCGAGAAGGTGAATTTGCAGGTATTAATACAACTTTAGATACAGTTTTAGATTCTCTGTTCACTTTAATTGTAGGTGTTGTTTTGCAAGTTACTGGATTTAAACCAGGCGCAAAGATTCAGTCAGCTACAACAGTAAATGCATTGATGATTTTATACATCGCTGTTCCGATTTGCTTATTATTGTTAGGGATTGCTTTTTCTTATATTTGTAAATTAAATGTTGAAAATCATACGATTATTTTGAATGAAATTAAGAGATTACGTAATGGTGGTTCAATGAGAGAAGTTACCCCAAAAACTAAGAAAGTAGTAGAAGATCTTACTGGTTTTAAGTATGAGAATTGCTGGGGTAATAATGATGTGATGAACTATCGAAAGAGTAGGAAAAAGTCGAAAGAAATAGAAATGAATTAAAGAAAAAAGAAAGCAGAAACAAAACTGCTTTCTTTAAATATATAAGCTACATTTAAGGCTTAATCTTTAGTAAAATATAATCCAGGTTCAAATATAGCAGGTAGCTCCTGCTAGAGCTTAGCAACTTTAGCATGGTTATACGCCCCTCAAGCATTTTAAGTTACGGAGGTGGAAGCTCATGCAAAACTGGGTGGACTGGAGAGTTAGATTGACGAGTGATATCTTTCACTATTGCGGTAAGTATTATCTTAGGTGCTCTTGGAACATGTGCCATACGTATCGCAAAAGCTTACGCAATAATAAAAAAAGCTAATCACAAGGATTAGCTAAACTCAAAAGTCATCTTAAGTTACGATTGGAGTTAGTGACTCGCACTCACTAACTCCTTTTCTTTTATAATTATACACTAAAAAGTTCATTTATGGTGTGAAAGCGTATGTAAAAATCATATATGATAAATTAAGTGGTAAAATAATAAAAAACATTAATGGAAATAGGAGTAAAAATGAAAAAATATTCAAAAGCAATATATTGGGGATTACCAATCAGTTTAATCCTTGCTATTTCAATTATTTTGCATTTAGGTTGGATTAATGCCTTTGATAATTTCTTTGAAGGATTAGTTCATATTGTGCCTAATTTAAAGGGATTGATGCTAAAGATTACGTTTTTAGCTGATACCAAGGTTGATTTAGTTTGGATGGTTTTAATTGCCGTAATTCTATGGTTTAGAAAACAACGTCCTCTTGCGACTAACTTGGTTTTAACAATGATTACTGGGGATGCAGTAGGTTGGGTAATCAAGCATTTAATTCAGAGAGCACGCCCAGTACAACACTTGGCAGTTGATGATGGATTTAGTTTTCCAAGTGGTCATACCTTAGGAATGGGAATGATTGTAATTTGGATTATTATGGTTCTTTTACCAGTTGTCTTGAAGGATAGAACTAAACGTTTTTGGATTGATTTTCTTTTAATTGTTTGGTTAGTCATCGTAATGATTTCTAGAGTATACGTATATGCTCACTATCCATCAGATGTTTGTGGCTCCGTTGCAATTGCCTTAACTTGGGTTGCTGTCATGCAACTCGTGTTTGAAAAGATTAAGCAAACGATAAATAAATAGTGAACAAAATAGGGTTAAGCGTAAATGCTTAACCCTATTTGTGTGAGTAGTTTTATAATTATATTTCTGATTAAGTTAATAGAAATTTATTTAGTCAAATAATGTCCAAGGTTGACTTGGTCTGTCATACAGATAACCTTTTTGCCAGTTCCATTCTGGATGTTGCTTCATAAAGTCTTTTGCATCAAATGGCTCGCCATCGGCTCTGCCAAAGATGCCCCACATATTCAAGTTTTGAATATCAGTAGCATCTGCGCATTAACCATCGCATGAGCCACCTGGGAAGAATGGAACATTCCATACACCATGTGGATCATCAGCATAATATTGTGGGTCAACATCATAGTGAGCACAAATATTACGTGAAGAAGCACATTGATAACCAAGATATGGATCATATTTATCAGCTAAAATCTTTTTAGCTACTGAATCGTCAATTGTGCCTGATACTTCTGGCAATAATTGCTCAAAGCGAGCCCAGCGAGCACCAGTTTGCTGACGAGTATCATTATAGCCGTTGTCGACACACTCAAGATTGCGAATTCGAGGATTATGACAAGCATTGCAGCCATAGTAGAAACCATCAGTTGATTCTAGTAATTCTTGATTCTTTAATCCTTGTTCATAACGGGCAATTTCACCGGTATTAATATTGCAAAGAAGCCAAATATTAGCGTAGCCACCGTTATTCCCTTCATTGACTAGTTTTACCCATTGGTCAATATTATTAGCATATTGAGTAGCTTTACGAGCCCGGATAAATTCTGGCATCCCGTTTACATCATAACCAACAAATCCAGCAATAGTGGTTTCAGTAATGCCAAGACCTGCATCTGTTACGTAAAAGTCGGTCATTGAATCGATGTAGCCAGGAACGGTTTGCATCTTAAAGGCATGACCATTAGTTGGGTGAACTTCTTCGCAAACGTTGAAGTATTGTCCACTCCAAAAATCGTCAAAACTTTCGTGAGCAATGACAGGTTTTCCATCCCGCGTAGCAGATCCAGTTGCAACAAAACCAGAGCAGTGTGATCCGCGTGGACCTTGAGGTGGATTGTTTGAATAGTTAGCTGCAACTTGTGGCCACCAATAGCCGGTTAACTCCATCCAATCGTTCCAGCCGATAATGTCGTCAAGGCTAGTTTCAAAGCCATTTGCTGTAAAGCCATCAGCCATCCCTTGCATTTCTTCTAGGTATTCTTCAGAAATCTTATTTTTATGCAATTTAACAGCTTCCTGAACAAAGAATGAATAATCCATTCCATATAGTTCAAGAGTCATATGTGTGTAAACACGAATTGCATCCCTGAACTCATCAGTTAAAAGATAGCCATGTTGAAAGCCAATTTCATAGGGATCTCCCTGAACTGATAAGTAGTGCCAGCCATTGAGATCTTTTTTACTAGCTTTTGCAATAATTTCTTTTTGCGTATCTGTTAATGTCATAGTATTTGCCTCTATGTTTTACTTTTAAAAGAAAAAGCTAGATGAAATTGTCACCTAGCTTTTAAAAATTTTATAGCTATGGGAGCTTTAAAGCTACTAAATTGGGTTCATTGCGTTCCAGTATGGAAGCATTACAGGTTCTTTTTCGTATGCGGCAAGTTGCTCATCAGTTAAATACTTCTTGTTGACAACTGTTTCGTAAGTGTATTGTTCCATCCAATCGTTACCCATAATGAAGTAACCTTTGTGACCAGGCTTATTGCCCCAAGAGTTTTGAATCTTCCATCTAATTGGCTTGTCATCACGCATGTCAACACCAGAAATAAGCATTGCGTGTGTTGGAAGACTTTCACGATATTCAAATCTCTTGGTCTTATCAGTACCTAATTTAATTCCAAATGAACGATCCCAATCAAATACCTTAGTATCTAACAAGCCGGCGTTTGGAGCCCATTCTTGCAATACATCACAACCAAACCATACAGGTTCATCATCTTTCAATTGCTCAATGGCGGTCTTTTCCATATCTTTCATTGAAACGTTAAAGTAACGACTTGGTTGACCACCAACCATATTTCCAGAAATTTCAACGCCAAATGGAGTGTTATATGGATAATTTTCACCTGGTAAGTTCATTAATTCAACATAATCATCAAAGTTAATGTTAACGAACTTCTTGAAGAATTCCATTGGAGTAACTTGACCAGTGGTGTGGTATTCATTGTTTTCGTCACGATATTCATAAGTAAACTTCTCTGGAGGAGTACCTAAAGAAATAGCTAAGACACGATAGTTTTCTGCGTTTAAGTGGTGAAGAACACTCTTCATCTTTTCATCAGATGCATCGCTGTTTGCTAAATCACGTAACTTTAAGGCATCCTTTTGTAATTTTCTATTAAACATCCGGTTTAATTCCTGAGAGTTAGCACTGACTGCATCTTCAGGCATAGCTTCAAATGGAACAATACCGTACTTCTCAATCAAATCAACTAATAATTGCCAGTCACCACCATCTTGTTGTGGAGTAGTAAGTAACCAGTTAACTAAACGATCTGATAGGGGACGATCAGCAGTGTTAATAATGTTTTGATAGAAGTAATTAGCTTTTTCTAACTTGTCATAGAAGTAAACATAAGTGCCAGATAATTCCATATCCTTGATATGATGTTCTTTTTCCACGTGATAGCGGATAAAGTTTAAACCTGAAAAGTCCCAGCAACGGCCAGATTGCTTTTGGTTCATAACTTTGTTTGAGTCAACATCAACTGAAAATACGAAGGGTTGAGAATTAATTACGCTTTGGTTCGTAATTGATTTCTTAATGCCATTCTTCATGACAGCATTTTGTGTATTGCGGTACTTTGGAGTATCTAAAAATTCAGATCTAACTTGTTTTAAATCTTCATTATCAATTTGTACCATAATATAATCTCTTTTCTTTAAATCGATAATTTATTTAATTTTTACCAGTAGAAATATTATTCTCTTCATCAGCTTTAACTACATGCTCAGAAACTTGTTGGTCTGGCTTGTATGGACGCTTGATTGGCATACCCATTGGATTTTGATCTTTAGACATAAGTGTAGTAGGTACATTTGATAATACCTTGCCAGGCTTCTTAAGACCTTCAATTTCCCAAGTAAACGGAGCAAATTCATTATCTGGATTTACCCAATCGTGGTGCTTTGAAAGTTGATACAAGGCTAGACAAATAGCAAGAATAATTGCAACTAAAATTACAATTACTGAGATATAAATAGCTGGTGAACCAACTTCTGACTTAACTTGTGCAGGTGGATAAATAGCTAAAACAATCGCAAATACGCTTGAAATTAACCCTATACCAGCAACGATCCATGCACCGACCATACCGCCAGGAACTTTAAATGAACGTGGACGGTTAGGTTGATCGTAACGTAAACGTAAGAAAGCAGTGAACATTAAAATGTAGTAGATCATGTATAAAACGGTAATTGTTTGTGTTAGTAAAATAACGAATCCTTCAACATTTGGAATTAATTTTACTAAGTAGGCAATAATCGTCATACCTGCAATTTGCGTGTACATTAAGTGAGCAGGCATATTATGCTTGTTCTTTTCTTGAAGCCAATGTGGTAAAAATCCACTACCGCCAGCTTGACCAAGCATAAATGAAGGACCAGCCATGTTGGTAACAACCATCGCAATTGTGTTGCAGAGCAACGCCCAGACAAGAACCATGTATAACCATGGCATTCCGATAGTTGATCCTAAAATCCTGAATACAGAGTAGAGAGTGTACAAAACGTTAATTTGTTTTTCAGGAATAATCATCGCAATGATGACAGTACCAACAACGAAGATTAAGAAGGCAAGAATAATAGAAATAAACATTGCCTTGGTAAAGTCCTTTTCAGGGTGCTTCAGTTGCTTAATGTGGGCGGCGTTCATATCAATACCAGTGTATGAGAAGAACACACCAGCAGCTAATGCTAAAGTACTCATTCCATTCCATTTAGGAATTAAATCTTTTGGTGTCATTGGAATAGCAGGAGTATGTCCTTGAGCTACCCAAACAATAGCTAAAATAACCATGACTGCTAAAGGAATTAAACTTCCGATAATAACACCGTATTTGGCAAGGTTTGAGAAAGTTTTAACACCCTTAGTTGCTAAATATGCTAAGACCCAATATAGGATGATCCAACCTGTCATGATTAATAACTCATGCTGTGGGTTTTGAGCGAATTTTACAGCGGCATCATAGTTCGGTGTATAGAACATAATCGTGGCAGTAAAACTAGGCATTCCCATCCCAAAGTTCAGCATTGTCTGGAACCATAGGATAAACAAACAGGTTAGTCCCCAGCCTTTACCTAAACCTTCACCAACCCAGCGGAAGATTCCTCCGCGGTTACTCCAACCAGAAGCAAGTTCAGCCGCAACCAAAGCGGTTGGGATGAAGAAGCAAATAGCTCCGATTGCAAAGTACGTTACTGATGCAAGTCCGTAGAATGATTGCTGAACATCATTTGCAAGACCGGCAACCATAGATACATTCATCATTGTCAAGGCAAGGACGGATATATAGGTCTTCTTTGTTTTGGTTTTTTCGTCTTCCATGAAAATACTAACTCCTTACTAGAAAGGCAAAAGAAGCTAACTAAAAAGATGCTTAGCTTGTGATGATCATTAATAATAACTTATGTTATAATCAATTGATTAAAAAACGCTAAATTAATTTAAAATAGCGATTTACACGAGTTTTCATCAAAATAGAAAGTTTAAATATTTCAAATAGATATTTACATAACAACTTGCAAGCTAAAAAATAACTATCTATTCGTTTCTTAAGATAGTTTCTTATAGACGAAAAAGCAAATAAAAAGAACCGCTTAAGTAATAGTTTTTATCGAAATTCATACTATAGTAATAAATAATAATAAAATAACATTAATGAATGCCGTATTAATAAAGAAAAGGTATTCGTATTATAAAATTATATTTTTTATAAATAGTTAATATTTTATAGGTAAGTTAGATTGTTTTATTGAACTCGGTTTCTTTTATTTGCTTTTAAAAAAGACAATAGTTATCGTTGAGGTGAGAGTTAATATTTTAAATTAATAAAGTGAACAGTTTCAAAGGTGGTAAGTACTTATGGTTAAGAAAACTGTTCCTAAAAAGTTAACTTTTATGTCGATTTACTTTTTGGGAATTAACGGAATTATAGGTTCTGGGGCGTTTTTACTTCCACAATCTATCTATAAAGACATGAATTTGCTTAGTGTAATTGTTTTACTATCTGCTGCCTTAACAGTTGGCTTAATTGCTTTGTGTTATGCAGATTTGGCGAGTCGTTTTACAGGATCAGGAGCTGCATGGCTATATTCATATAACGCTTTTGGTCGATTTGCTGGTTATGAACTAGGTGTATTTACCTGGTTTTTGGGTTGTTGTACTTATGCAGCTGAAGTCGTAGCATTTTTAACAACGCTTAAGAGTTTTGTACCTGCTTTTAATCAAAGCTCAATATATTTTGCAGTAGGGATCGGATTGATCCTATTATTCTCAATAATTAATTTCTTTGGTCGAGCTTTAGTTAAAGTGATTGATAATACTTCATCAATTGCAAAGCTTTCAACGATTATTCTATTTATTGTGGTTGGGATGTTCTTTATGCATATTACGAACTTCCATCCAGTACTGCCAGTGGCTGCTGCAAAAGGCGTAGGACCATTCTTCCATCACTTTGGTGCAGCATTCAGTGTTGTCTTTTATTTGTTTAGTGGCTTTTCATTTATTCCAATTGCTGCTTCGCAGATGAAAGATCCAGCTAAAAATATTCCACGAGCCTTAGTTGCAGTAATGGTAAGTGTAAGTATCTTATATACATTAATGCTTTTAATTGCTATCGGTATTTTAGGTCATAAGATGTCTTGGTATACCATTCCAATTGCAAATGCCCTTAAGTCCGCTGTCGGTGAATGGGGCTACATTATTATCATTATTGGAGTTGTATTAAGTATCTTTGGTGTAGCATTTACCTGTTCATTTAATACGCCAGCTTTAATTGCTTCACTAGCGCTCGAACACCAATTATTACCAGCTTGGGTAGGTAAGAAGAATAAGTTTGACGCTCCATGGGTTGGTATTATTCTGACCGCTGCGGTAACTTTGCTTTTGATCACGCAATCTTATTTGTTCTTAGTTGGCTGTATTGTTTTAGCATCATTTGTTCAATATGTACCATCGATTTTTGCTGTAATTAAGTTTAAACACACAGGTCAATATCCAAATCATGGCTTTAAACTTCCCGGTGGTTATACGATTCCAATTTTGGCCTTATTAGTAGCATGCTACTTAGTATTTAACTTTACTTGGGAAACCATCTTACTTTCAATCATTGTAGCAGCTGTAACTGCCATTCTTTATCTATTCTTGGGTAAAAAGAGATTGGCAAAGATTGGCGGTATTCTTACTGCAATTAGGGAGCAGAAGAATCATCAAGACGCTAAGAAACAAAATTAATTTTTTTGAAGTATATTTCAATTTTTAGCAATTTATGTGCTGAAATGAAGTATACTTCATTTTTTTATGAATTTAAGGCAAATTTGAAGTATAATTCAAGAAAATAATTTAGAAACAAAAATACGCCATTTCTATCTAATTTAAATTAGGTAAGAAATGGCGTTTTTTGTTAGTTATTAGAATTTAAGAAAAAGCGACTATATAAGCATTATAATTTCTCAAATAAAGGTATTTTTTCCTGAGATTTTACATCGAACAATCCTTTATCAGAAATTTTTATTTGAGGAGAAACCAATAGAGACAGTGTTGAAAATGACATAATTTCGTTTGTATTTTTATATCCTAAGTCTTGCAGAGTATGTCTAATGTTACTAATTTTTTCTCCTAATTTTGTCATTGGTTCATCACTAACAACTCCGCCGATAGGTAATGGAGCATCTTCTATGATTTCGTCTCCTTTAGCAACCACATAACCACCTTGTTCATCTATTAATTGATGTTGTATTTTTAGCATAGCCTTAATGTTTGTTCCCATTATCATTATATTGTGATGATCATGAGCCCAGGTGGCTCCAACAGCACCGTCTTTAGAAATTCCGCGATCTACTAGTCCTAAAGTGTAGTTACCATTGTTTTTGTCATAACGGTCTTGCACCATAATAAGATTTAAGTTTGCTTTTTTCCATTGCACTTCATGATTTTTAACTTCTAGTTTTACTTTAATATGATTGGTAAAAGTTCCAACAGGATTAATTTGGATTACATTGGCAACTACTTGACCATTGTTAATCAGATCAGTTTTTAATTTGAAATCATTGATTTCTAGTTTAGGAGCTTTAACTGATGATCTTAGAGAAGGCAAGAATTGATAATCAGATTTCTTAAATTTGTTTTCTATAGGAAGGCCATTTTTGTATACGGTATTAATAGATAATGTTCTAGGATTGTCTAGAATTATAAAATCAGCTATTCTTCCTGGTGCAATACTTCCGCGATCCCATAAGCCCATATGTCTTGCAGGAGTATATGTTGAAATATAAATTGCTTGCTCTGGGGTCATTCCCATATCAATTGCTTTCTTTACTAAAGCATTTAAGTGGCTATGAAGAAGAGTATCAGGCATTGAGTCATCTGTTACAAGAGCAACATGTTCGAAAAAGTCATTTTTAATGATAGTGTCAATTACATCTTGATGCATAGACTTTAGTTGGACTTCTACAAACATTCCATTGCGAACTTTTTCTTCAACTAGTTCGGCAGTTTGTTGAGTATGATCAGTTGTAATGCCAGCATAAATGACCTTTGTTAACTCTTCTCCAGTGTAAGCTGGAACGTGACCTTCAAGTGGCATTGTAGGGTGGATGTTTCTACACGTTTTTATTATTTTCTTGATTAAAGTATTATCAGGGGAAGTCATACCTTTAAAGTTCATTACTTCACCCAAACATATGAAGCGGGGATCCTTTAATAGCTCTTTAACTTCATCGGGACCAATTTGACCACCAGTAGTTTCCATATGTGAATTAGTTGAAGGAACTGATGATGGTATTCCGAAATAGATGTCTATTGGAGAAGGCTGATTAATAAAATTTTTAAGACCTTTTATACCAGCGACGTTAGTAATTTCATGATCATCTGCAATAATTGTCGTTGTACCATATTTTCCAATTGTTTGTCCCATGATTTCTGGTGTTGTCATTGAACTATCAATATGCATATGAGCATCAACAAAGCCAGGAATAAGATATTTGCCTTTCAGATCTATAACTTTTTTAGCTGTAACGTTAGCTAGATTATCGCTAATCCAATAAAATTTATCATCTTTTATAGTTACATCGCTGTGAATGAACTTTTTCAAGAAGACATTGAAAACTTGAGCGTTTTTAATTAATAAATCTACCTGTGTCATGTGTTGCTCCTTATAAATAAAAGAGTTGGTAATTCCAACTCTTTTATAATGTTTGCGTTAAAAACTAATTATTCATTATCTTGTTCCATTGGTTTATCCATTTGGAAATATGGCTGTTAACATAGAAGAAATCAATGGTTTTAGCACGTTTAGCTACGTCACCGTAAGTTTTATTAGCTGCCTCTTTTTTGCTTAAATTAACTTGTTGATTAACAGGAGCGTTATTAAGTGATTTAGTATTAGCAACTTTCTTTTGCACTGATTCGCTTAAACGGTAATTAATATATTGATAAGCTGCATTCGTATTTTTACTATTTTTCAAAATAGAAACATTATCATAGTTAGCATAAGTGCCAGAAGCTGGTACGAAATATTTTAAATCAGGATTAGTTGCTTGAAGCATTCCGACAGCATAGTCACCTACAACTGCAGCACTAATTTCTCCAGTCTTAAACATATTACTTAAATCAGAACTTTGAGTATAAGTTTTTACGATGTTAGGTTTTAATTCCTTCATTGCTTTAAATGCGGCAGTACCATCATCTTTAGTAACTTGGGTACCAGCATGATCTCCGGCAATATATAGCATAGCAGGGCCAAATGTAGTAGTCATATCTGGAACGGATATTTTTTGCTTGAGCTTATCAGACCAAAGATCGTTCCAATCTTTAATGTTTACTTTTTTAGGATTATAAATAATTCCTACACTATTTACTGTATAGGGAACAGTATTGGTTTTCTTAGCTAATTGCTGTTGATCTTTAGATAGATACTTGAAATTTTTGATTTTTGAAAAGTCTAGTTTTTTAAATAATTTCTTTTTTGCTCCTGTAACAGCATTATTTTGAGCGAGTTCAATAACATCGACATTAGAGTTGGGATTATGTTCTATTTGAGTTAGTCGAGTTGAACTGTCTCCAAATTGAGTTGAGACTTTGACGTTATATTTTTTTGAGAAGGGATTTAAAACATCTGAGCGCATTTGCTTAGTAGATAAGCCAAAAGTTGAAACTACCAATTTCTCACTTGATTTTGATGAACAAGCAGAAGTACCGATTGCAACACCAGCAGTAATTAAGATAAGGGACCAAAGATAAAACTTTTTGAATTTCATGATATTCCTTTCTGAAAATAAAATTCAATTATTCTGATAGAGGATGAAGATGTTTAGCTGGGAGAGTGAGAGTTACTGTATCTCCTGAACTGCGCATCTTTGCTCTAGCTTCTTCAACTTGAAAAATTCCTAAATCACTTGTAATTGTGTATTTAAAACTTTGTCCTAGATATTCACGAGATGTAATAGTTCCTAAGAAAGAGTTTTCTGAATGATTATCTTGATCAAGAAGAATATTTTCTGGTCGAATGGTTAAAATTTTGGCATTGCTGTTTGATTCTTTTGTGGTTAGCAAAGTGTTTTTAACTAGAATATGATGGTCGTCGTTTCTTTCATTAGAATTTATAGAAATGAAGTTATCGTAACCTATAAAACGAGCTACATATTCTGTACGAGGGTGATGAAAAATATTTTGCGGAGTATCGTATTGCTCGATGTGACCATCTTTCATAATTAAAACTTTGTCAGAAATTGCGAAACATTCTTGCTGATCATGTGTAACGAAAAGAACAGTCATTTTTAACTTTTGCTGTAAATTACGAATTTCTTCTCTCATTTTTAAACGTAATTTTGCATCTAAGTTGCTTAGAGGTTCATCCATCAATAATAATTGTGGATTTGTAACTAAAGCACGTGCTAAAGAAACTCTTTGTTGCTGCCCTCCTGAAAGTTGAGCAGGGTATTTTTCCTTTAATTGATAGAGTCCTGTTGTGTTAAGGATTGAAGTAACTTTATCTTTTATTTCATCTTTAGAGACTTTATGCATTTTTAAACCAAAAGCAACATTATCAAAGACATTTAGATGAGGAAACAGAGCGTAGCTTTGAAAAACCATCCCAAAGTTTCGTTTATAGACTGGAATATTTGTAATTTGTTTACCATTGAGTAAAATTTGTCCCTTACTTTCTGGAATTAAGCCAGCAATAATTCGTAATGTTGTAGTTTTACCACATCCAGATGGTCCTAATATTGAAACTAAATCACCGTCTTTTATATTGAAAGAAATATTTTTTAAAATGTTGTTTTTTCCATCGTATGACTTAACTAAATTTTTAATTTCTAAATTTGCCAAAATAATACCTCTATTTAGTAAGACTATTAATCCCAATTGCTTTTTCGACTAAGACCATCATTAAAGCTGTAAAGATCATTAAAAGAACGGAGATAGCTGAAACTGTTGGATCATAATTGTTTTGCAGATAATTTAAAATTGCTGGCGGAAGCATTGTTAGAGAAGGACCATTCATAAACAATGAAATTGGAATGTTGTTGAATGAGTTAATAAAACACAGCATAAAAGCTGCAATAATACTAGATTTAATATTAGGTAAAACTATTAAGAAAAATCCTTTTCTTGGTGAGCATCCATATATCCAGCCTGCTTCTTCTATGTGTTTATCCATTAATAACATGCTGGCTGTCACTAGGCGAATTACGTAGGGTAAACATAATAAGAAATGACCTATAACTAGACCTATAAAGACTGGGATTCTTAGAGTAACAACTACGGCTTGATATAGGGCAAAACCAATAACAATTTCTGGGATTAATGTAGGGCTGAGGAAAAATGATTGAAACCAAGCGGCATGTTGAATATGAAATCGAGTTAGTGCATAAACAGCTGGAATACCAATTAACAAAGCTAAGCTACTAGCTAAAAGAGCCACTATTAAACTTGATTCAAAACCAGAAATAAAGTCAGGTTGCTGAAAAATATTCGCATACCAATTAAAAGTGAAACCTTTTATAGGTAAAGAAATTGAACTCTCAGTATTAAATGACGTAATAATAACTAAAATTAAAGGAATCAGTAATAACGCTAATATGATAAGTGAAATAGCAGTTAAAACTTTATTTTTTCGATCAAGCACGGCTAGGTCTCCTATCTAAAAAGTAATTTATTTTTTTCATAATCCACATAGATAGTGCAGAAATAATAATTAAAATTAGAGCAATTACGCTAGCTTTTTGCCAATTACCTAAAGTCATTGCTTGTTGGTAAATTAACGTAGACATAACCAAATGACGATTTCCTCCCAAAATTTGAGGAGTAGTATAAGCTGTCATTGTTCCTGCAAAAACCAAAATGCAGCCTGTGAAGATTCCTGTCGTTAACTGAGGGATTATTATTTTAAACAAAGTTTGTAATGGAGTAGAGCCAAGTACAGCAGCAGCTTCTTCCACTTCTAGATTGAGTTCAGAAATATTACTAGTTAATGTGATGATCATAATTGGTAAAAATAGATAAATGGATCCGATTATGATTGCTAGATTGGTATAAAGCAGTGACAAGGGATGATTAATTAAATGCAAATTTAATAAAAATTTGTTTACTATGCCATCTCGTCCTAGGATGATAATCCAAGCGAAGTTTCTGACAACTGCGTTAGTTAACATTGGAAATAAGATTAGGATCATTAAAATTTGTTTAATGGATTTTTTCTGACGAGCAATCCATAGAGAAATGGGTAACCCTAAAATTAAGACAAGGATAACTGTTACGATAGCTATAAAAAATGTTCTTCCAATTATTTGCCAATTATAAGTATTCCTTAGGAATGTAGAATATAGTCCCCAGAAACCATATCTAGTTTGAAATGTAGGAATAATGATTTGAATAATGGGAAAAAGTGCGAATAATAAAACTCCCATAAAAGCTGGAAGAAGTAACCAAATGACTGATTTTCGATTCATTTTTAACCTCCGATTTGTCTATTAGCTTAAATGATTGTAAGTCTAAAGTCAATGATAAATACGAATATTATTAAACATATGCTTGTCTAAAGATTGCGTTTATGCATAAATAAAGCTGATAAAATTTTTTAATAATGAATCAGATAAATAAAAACACGAACATTAAAAAGAAATAATGTTTTTGTAAGATATAGCATTACTATAAATAATTGGATATAAAAAAACTGATATACCGGCGTTGTGATTATAACGTCTGCATATCAGTGCTGATTTTTTATTTTAGATTTTAATTTTGAAAATTATACACAAAAATATAAACGCATTAGTTTTTATGCGAATCATACATAGCAATAATTTTTCCTAATTTTTCATTGGGAATCAGTTTCAAATTTCTAACAAATTCTGTAGCTTGTTCCAAAGTACTGCCATTATTCAGTTGATTTTCGAGAATAATTTTGGCAGAATCTATTTTTCCTTGCTCTAATCCCTGTTTAATACCGTGCTGCATTCCTTGCTCATAGCCTGCTTTTCCTGCAGCTTGTTCTCGTTCTAGCATCCTTGTTTCGTAAAGCATGATTTTTTCCCTCATTTCTGGATCTTCATTGATTTCCTTGATTCTTCTTTGCGCATAATCGAAATGTTTATTTAATTTAACTGGCTCATTATTCATCAGTTTAGCTAGAGCTTTTAATTCTTCGCTTTGACCTTCAGCTGAAACTTGTGAATTAATGATAATCTTTGTCACGCCATCTTGCGATTGCTTTGATCTATCTTGATCAGAATAAGTATGGTACGACTCATAAAATTTATCATCTTTCTTGGGTTTGAAATTACAGAGAAAAATAATGAAGGCGTCTTTCAAATTTCGATAGGTCTTTCCTTTATTTAAAGTATAGCGTAGATCAAGTCTTGAAAGATAGTAGCGCATGCGTCTACCAATATCATCCTGATCCGTTGTTTGCATTTCTATATTAAACACGCGTCCTTCATGGTCTGTGACTAATACATCAAGTCGAACTTCTTTAGCCTTATTCTTGCGCTCAGAATTATTAATCTCAACTTGCTTATCTAACCAATCAATCTTCTTGATCTTTAGATCTGGAATAATAATTTCAAGCAAATACTTGCAGAATTCCTTATTTTCCATCACCATCCCAAAGACCTTATCTTCCGTGAACCCAAACCATGGTTCAATCTTTTTTACCATATGAGTAAATCCTCTCTAAAGATATTTGAGGAGTCATCCCATATGTTTATTACGCAAAGTGAAGATGTTTTTTCTGAAAAAATACTATTATATTCCGATAAACAAAAAAGTTCTTAACCCCAATGAAGTTAAGAACTTTTTCATTACACCAACTTAGTCAAGAAACCAACTAAATAAAGAAATACACAAGTAATCAACAAGTATAAGCTTCCCCACTTAACGGTTTCTTTCAAAATTTTTCCCTCTAAGCCTTCTTTATTAATCGCACCAGTAGCTACTGCAATATTCTGCGGTGATAGCATCCCTGCCGTAGCTCCTGTCATATTCGACGCTACAATCCAGTACTTACTTACACCCAAAGATTGAGCAGCCGAATATTGTAAATTACCAAACAAGACATTAGCTGAAGTAGCAGACCCTGTTAAAAATGTACCAAGTGCTCCAATTAACGGTGCAAATAATGGATAAGCTGGTCCAAGCAAACTTACTAATGCTAAAGCCAAGGCATTTGTCATCCCCGCATAAACCATTACCTTAGCTAGACCCACAATTGCACACACTGTAATAGTCGTCATGCCAATTGTCTTTAAAACATTGACAAGAATTTTGAACATTTTATTAAAGCTTAAACCCTGGATTTTTCCACCAATTAAGCCAGCTAATAAAATCAATGTTCCTGGAGAAGAAAGCCAGTTAATTGGAAGATCATTTGGATTCTTTCCTAAATAAACATGTAAATGGGTAGTTACACTAGTTAAGAAGTTATTCACAGGTGGACAAAGGGACGAAGCAAGTAAAACAAAAACAAATACTAAGATGAATGGCGAGCAAGCTTTTATAATCTCGCTAATACTTTCATTTTCTACTTCTTCTACTGCACCAGTTTTTCGCTTTGTGAGCCACACTGTAATTAAAATTGAGAACAATGATCCCACTAAAGCCGGAAGTTCTGCACCAGTAAACTTAGCAATGATGACTTGCGGAATTGCCATTCCCACTCTCGACATTAAAGTAATAAAGACAATTCCCTTAAGTGCTTTAACACTTTTACCAGTAAGAATTACCAAGATAAACGGTACTAAAATAACCAAAATGACCAGCTGTAAAGTTACAATAAAGCCCAATTGCACATCATTAAGATTAGTTACTTCGGCTAAAGTCAGAACTGGCAAGCCGATTGCTCCAAAGGCTGTGGCTGTACTATTAGCAACTAAGCAAATTACAGATGCTTGAATTGGCTCTAAGCCTAATGAAATCAAAATACCAGCACAGATTGCCACTGCTGTACCAAAGCCAGCAATCGACTCAAGAAATCCCCCAAAGCCGCAGGCAATTATTAACACTAAAATTCTTTTATCAGTGGTAATAGACGATAGCAACGTTTCAATCGTCTGCATACTCCCTGATTCAGTTGTAATCTGGTAGACAAAAAGCGCCGCCAAAATTACATACATAATTGGCCAAATTCCCATTATAATACCTTCCAAAGCTCCAGAAAGAGTATTAATTAGGGGTTGTTTAAACATTAAAACAGCGTCCGCGATCGTAATAATTAATCCAATCGTACATGCTCTTGAAGCAGACATCCCAATAATTCCAAGCGAGATTATTAACCAAAGAATTGGTATCAATGCCCATAAGAAATTTATCCACATAATTTTCCTCATTTAAAAAAGTAATACTATTTAATTTTATCCTTTTTCCACATTTTAAGGAAATTTAAAAAACAAAAAAACCTACAAAAAAGCTTCTGCTTTTGTAGGTTTCACAAAGATTACTTTTTAATTGCATGTACGCCATAAACGAATAAATAAATTCCAACTTCAATAATTGAAATAAAGAAAGTCACTGGCAAATTAGTTACATATCCTAAAACTAATCCTGCCCAAACACCAACTAAGGCAATCCCAACTGACCAATATAACATAGCCGGGATTGTTTTGCCTAAATAGCGGGCACTTGAAGACGGCAAAGTTAATAAGATAAAGACCAATAATGATCCAACAACTTGCGCACCAATTGAAACAGCTAAGGCCAAGGCAATTAAAAATACTACCGAAACTAAACTTGTATTAATATGATGGCTAATTGCACCAACATGGTCAAACGAATCATAATTCAACTGTCTTAAAACTAAGAAAATGATTGCTAAAACAAAGAGAGACAGGATAACTAATTGAATAACTCCCTCTCTATCAACGCCAATAATTGAGCCAAACAAGATATTAGTAGCATAGCGACTATTACCACCAGCAATAGCCAAAAATAGCACACCTAGGCCAATGAATAAGGCTGAAATTGCACTTATTGCGGATTCCTTCTGGTCGCTTTTCATTGATAATTCACCAACGCTAATTGAACCAAGCAAGGTAAAGAGAACCATTCCCCATAAAGGAACCCAGCCAATCCACACTGCGAAAGCAGCCCCAGCAAAGCCAATTTCTGAAAGAGTATGGGCTAAAAATGAAAATCCTCTAGCTACAACATATACACCGACTATTCCACAAGTAATGGCAATAAAGGTACTAGCTAGAAATGCATAACGCATAAAATCATACGCAAACATTATTCTTCACCCACCTCCTCAGTTAAGTCTTTAATTTTACCAGCTACTAGACCTTTGTCTTTAAACAAAAGATAGTCCTTCATATATTTCTTTGCTAAAGGAATATCATGAGTTGTGAATAATACAGTCATTGCATGCTTTTCATTCAAATGCTTAATTAACGACATCAATTCTTCTTTAGCAACAGGATCTAAACTAGCGGTTGCCTCATCTAAAATAATAAAATCTGGCTTGTCTAGTAAGGCTTGAGCTAAATATGCGCGTTGTTTCTGACCACCAGAAGCCTCACCCATTCTGGTATTTTGAATATCTAACAGATGAGTTTCTTTTAAAATTTGATTTACTCTTGTCTTTACTTGGGCATTTTTAAACAAAGGAGTATTGAGTTCTACAAAAGCCCTAATTGAAAGTGGGTAATCAGCATCCAAATTTCTAAACTGAGGCACATAACCAACTTTAGTATCAGTTGCAAATTTAAACGAGCCTGTTGTTGCTTGTAGCATTCCCATTAAAATTCTAATTAGGGTTGTTTTACCTGTACCATTTGCACCAAGTAAGGCCGTCATTGATCCCCTAGTTAAGGCAAAATTCAAGTCCTTAAAAATTACCTTATCTTCAAATTTCATTCCCAGGTCTTTAACAGTTAAGATATTAGTCATCTCACCCTTCCTCTCTTTATTTCATAAACTGATCCTATTTATTTTCGATATTAGCTAGATTTTGATAATTTTCCTTCATCCAAGTTAAGTAAGTAGTGTGATTTGGGATAGTTTCACGAACGTTTAGAACTGGAACACCATTCTTTTTGGCTAGCTTAACAAAAGATTTAACCGTTGAGCTGCTTGCCTGCGTATTATTAACAAAAAAGGCTATTTTCTTTTCTTTAATATCAGTATTCATCTTGTTAATCATCTTAGGACTTGGATCTGTACCATTCTCAATGGCTTCTTCAAATTCCTTGTCGCCTATCTTATAACCCGCTTCCTTTAAAGCATAATCAAAAACGGGCTCACTAACAAAGACTGGCTTTTTATTGCTCTTATCAGTCTTAACTAGCTTCTTAATTTTATCAACCTTAGCTAAATACTTTTTACCATTAGCCTTAAAGTAAGCTGCATGCTTCTTATCTAGCTTAGATAAGCGTTTAACTAAATAATCCACATACTTAGTTGGCATATTTAAATTGTACCAAATGTGAGGATTATCGCCGTTCTTTAATCCCATTAAGTCTTCACCAACTAAAACTGGCTTTTTATTAACAGATTTAGCTAACTTATTCATCCATGAGTCATACCCTAAGCCGTTAGCAACAATAATATTTGCCTTAGTTAACTTCTTAGCATCAGCAGTTGTTGGATCAAAATCATGTGGGTCAACACTACTTTTATCAATAATTGCTGTAGCTGTACCATATTTTCCAACAATATTTTTAGCAATATCTGAATAGACATTAGTTGTTGTAACGATCGAGATCTTATCTGATTGGCTAGCCGCTTCTTTTTTATTGGCACATGCTGTAGTCACAAGCGCTAAAAGTCCCACTAGCCCAATAATAGAAATAAATTTTGTAATTTTAGATTTAATATTTTGCATATATTTTATCCTCCTGTGCAAAACAAAAAAGCATTAAGTTAGAAAATTCAGCATAAATTCTAACTTAAAGTTAGACTAAGCTACTTTTTTTATTATGTCAATAATTTTTAGATAGACAAATAGCACCAAGACGTCTCAGACTTGATGCTATCAATAAGTGTAAATAATAAAAATTTTGCTGAATTTTTAATTTAATGCTTTTCTCTAAAATTACATCTTTATATAAACATATTTTTATATCTTTGTCAAAAGAGATTATTAAAAATCTTCCTTAACGTGCTGTCTTAAAACATCCAAAATCTTAATTACATGTTTATCTTCTAAACTATAGTACCGCTCCTGCTTAACCTGCTCACTTTTAACAAGTTTAGCTTCCTCTAGTATTCTTAAATGTCTAGAAATAGCCGGCTGACTTACATCAAATTGCTTAACTAAGTTATTTACACTGCTTTTTTGGTGATCATTCAAATAATACAGAATTTGTATTCGAATGGGGTGGTTCAAAGCCCTGGTAACTCGAATAATTTGTTCGTTCAACTCGTTCACCTATCTCAATTTATCATTTAATTATGAGAGTAATTCAAGAATTTTCTTCTGAACACTTGAATCTTCACTTGATCCAATAATTTGATTTGCTGCCTTTTTAGCTTCAGGCAAGGCTGTTGCTGTCGCAAAACTAGTTCCTACGTACTTAAGCATTGCTTCATCGTTTCCGCTATCGCCAAAAGCAATCATCTCACTAGATTTTATCCCTAATTTCTTACCAAGATATTCAAGCCCAACAGCCTTATTCATCCCCTTAGTCTGCATATCAATTGAAGTGCTTGCACCTGCTACAAAATCAATTTGCGAATAAAGTGAACGCAACTCAGCTAGAATAACTGGCATGATTTCAGCTGGGACGTTTAAACTAACTTTAAAAATACGATCATCAATTTCTTTAAAGTTATCAACAACTTGAATTTTATTAAAAAATTTAGTCATCTCTTGAGCAAATTTTTCACCATCACTTTTTCTTACGTAAGCACTAGTTATTCCAGCGACAACTGCTTGATATGGCAAATTTGAAACAATTTTCAACATTAAACCATAATCGTCATCAGATAGATCTGCAATTTTAAGAATCTCTTGTCCATGAGCAACTAAAGCACCATTTTCCGCAATAAAGTATATCTTACGATTATAGTCTGGAAAACGTGAAAAAATATTCTCATACTGATTACCACTCGCAACTACAAATTTAATATCGCGATGTTGCATAATTTGAAATTCTTTTTCAAAGAGTTCCTTATCATAAGTCTTATTTTCTTTTAACCAAGTACCATCCATATCAGTTGCGATAAGCTTAATCATTTTTAATCTCACTTTCCACTTTTATTATCCACACTCCACTATACTAAAAAACGCCACCCGGAGGTAGCGTTTTTCACAAAACTATTTTTATGCAACTAGCTTAGTCTAATTCTTCTTACGTTTTCTAGTGCCAGCTAAGCCTAAAATTGACGCAATTGTTGCTAAGCCTAGTCCAATAATTCCTACATTAGCATGTTTATGTCCTGTTTGAGGTAATGAAGCCTCATTAGTCGTTGCTGCTTCTACCTTTCCAGGTTCGTTATGTTCTACAGTTGAGACATTCTTAGCTGTATTATCAATAGAAATATTATCTGGAAGAGTATCAGCGTCAGATTTGTCTGGTTCTGTTGTTTCAGTTGGTTGTTTTTCTGAAACTTCTGGCTGTTCGGATTCTTCTGGAGCTTCTGGTTCTTCTGGCTTGTCTGGTTCAACTGGCTTTTCAGGCTCTTCTGGCTTGCCTGGTTCAACTGGTTGCTCTGGTTCTTCCGGCTTACCCGGTTCAACTGGCTTTTCAGGTTCTTCCGGCTTGCCTGGTTCAACTGGTTTTTCAGAATTCTTACTGTAAACTACGGTTTCAGTAATATCCTCAGTATCACTATCTACATTTTCAACACTGCCAATTTCTTTTTTATCGGCCGTGTAGCCAGCAATTTCTGGAGAAATAACCTGTACAAATGTTGTGCCATCAAGTGCAGTCCACTTAATTCCATCAGAAACTTTTCTACCATTTTCATCTAAAATAATGATTTCACCAGTCACTTTATCAATTACCGCTGTACCACGGAATCTTAAAGTTTGAACCACATCATCCTTTGCCTTAGTTCCGTCAGCGTAAACGTACTTAATTGTACGAGTAATGGTCTTATCTAAAGCAATTGAATCAAATGGATATTTCGGACCTTCAGGGTTGTCTGGATTAATTGGATCATCCCCTGTGAACTTATCATCAGGAGTAACAGTAATTGTACCGTGCTTGAATATCACATAGAAGGTCTTAGTTGTTTCGCCAAATTTACCACCAGTGTAACCGTCTTTAACTAGTTCGTAGCCTAAACTTTCGTAGTATTTGATCTTGTCAGCTGTACTGTAATTGATTGACTCATTGTATTTGCCATCAACCGTTGCTGTTTCAAGTGCTTTACCTGTAGTTTCATCAACGTAGATAATTTCAGCTTTCGCTGCATTAGCTGTGTAGACAACTTTGGTTTCAAGATTATTACTATCTTGGTTAATGCCTTCAACTGCATTCACAACTGGCTGATCTGGAGTGTAGCCACTAATTGTTGGAGAGATCACTTCAATGAAAGTTGTGCCATCCTTTGCTGTCCAAGTTAACTTACCTGGAATTGGTTTACCATTTTCGTCTAACTTAACATTACCGTTTTCATCTACTTCCACGTATTGGCCAGTTACCTTATCAATCACACCAGAACCAGTGAACGTTAATGTTTGAGTGTGACTTGGTCTAGCTACAGTTCCGTTTGCGTAAACATAGTGAATAGTATGTGTTACATCTTTATTCAAGTTAGCTGAATCAGTCGGATATTTTGAACCTTCTGGATCGTTTGGATTAATTGGTTCATCAGGCTTTCCAGGATTTTCTGGATTTACAACTACAGTTCCATGTTTAAATGTTACATAGAATTTCTTAGTTGTTTCACCGAATTCACCACCAATATAACCATCTTTAACTAACTCGTAGCCTAAACCTTCATAGTACTTGATCTTATCAGTTGTACTATAGTTGATTGTTTCATTGTACTTGCCGTCTACTGTAGCTATTTCTAGCTCCTTACCAGTGGTTTCGTCAACGTAGACAATCTCAGCCTTAGCAGCATTAGCTGTGTAAGTTACAGTATGAACATAGTTTTCACTATCATGTGCCACATTTTCAACACCATCGATTTGCACGTGGCTAGGTGTATGACCTGTAATTTCTGGAGATGTAACAGCTAAGAAACTGTTTCCAAGCGTAGCCACCCAGTTTAACTTACCAGGAACTGGCTTACCGGCTGCATCTAGCTTAATGTTGCCATCTTCATCAACTTCTACATATTCACCAGTTACTTTATTAATGTGGCCAGATCCTGTAAATGTAATTGTCTGAGTATGGCTTGGATTTGCTGTTGTGCCATCAGCATAAACATAATGAACAGTATGTGTCACATCCTTATTTAAAGCACCGGAATCAGTTGGATATTTAACATCCCCGCCTGGATTAATGTTTTCACCAGGTTTTCCAGGATTTTCTGGATGAACGTGAACTACACCATGTTTAAATGTCACATAGAAAGTCTTAGTTGTCTCACCAAATTCACCGCCATTATAGCCATCTGAAACTAATTCGTAGCCCAAGTTTTCGTAGTATTTAATCTTATCAGCTGTACTGTAATTGATGACATCGCCGTATTTTCCATTTAGCATTACAGCTTCTAGTTCTTTACCAGTAGTCTTATCTACAAAAATAACCTTTGCATCGGCATCATTTGCAGTGTAAGTAACCACAATTACATTGCTTGGCATATCATGGGTCACTTTAGTTCCAGCAACATTAGCTTTGTCTGGTGTATAACCAGTTATAGTCGGGGAGCTCACTTCAGTAAACTTAGGATCTGAAACATTTGCATTCCATACAAGTTTGCCTTCAATTGGTTCCCCATCATCGCCAAGAATAACTTTACCGTTTTCATCAAGAACTACGTATTTTCCAGTTGTCTTATCTACAACTCCATAAGCAGTAAACTTAACAGTTTGCTTGTTACTTTCAGCTGCTGCATTTCCATTTGCATAAACATATTGGATCTCTTGAGTTACTTCTTTATTGTAATCTTCTGATCCATAGACTGGACTGTCAGGATCTTTAGGATCAATAATGATCAAATCTCTAGTTAAATGAACCTTAAAACTGTTCTTGGCTTCTTCTGCAGAATAGTAGTAATCTTTACCGAATTCGTAATCACTACTTACAAGTTTGTAGCCATTATTTTCAAACATTTTAAGCGTAGCTTCAGGATTTAAATTCCAACTAATGATGTGATCAACCTTACCATTAACAGTATCACTACCGATAACTTTTCCAGTTACATCATCAATATATTGAATCTGAGCAGTTTGCTGATTTGCATAGTAAAGAACTTCCTCAGTGATGTTATCCGAGTTACCACTTACTAAAACTGATTCTACTTGCAACCTATTTGCACCGTATCCTGAAATCTTTGGTGAATTTACTTGAGCAAAAGTATAGTTAGCATTGCCGTCTTCTGCAGTCCAAACAATATCGCTAATCCAAACTTTATCTACAAAGTCATATTGACCTTTTCCAATAAAGCTAACCTTTTGAGTAACAGAACTAGCAGCTACTTGCCCTTTATTAGGACCATCAGCATAGACATATGTAATGACACGATTTACTTCTTTAGTTTGTGAGTTTTCAGCTATTTTATGTTTCAGCGTAATTACATAGTCATTGCAGCCTGGGTTATAGTCTGCATCTCCAAAGACCGTAGTATACCCTAAAGGATTATTCACTAAAATGTAGCCATTATTTTCGTAATTCTTAATGCTGCCTAAGACGTTATCAATAACCTGGTAATTAATTACTTCACCATAATTTCCAGCAATATTGATAGTAGTACCAAGTTGTTTTTGAGATGTTTCATCCCAGAAAACAATTGTTCCTACCTGAGCTTTTTTATCGTAAATGATATTTTCTATCTTTAACTTTTCATTCTGCTCTACTTTATCTGCTGTACTCCACTTTTGATTAGTAGTGTAACTAATGATATCTGGAGATTTAAGAGATTCAAAAGTTGTCTTATCAGCAGTCCATTTTAGACTAGCATTTTTATTAGTAATCTCAGTAGCAATTAAGTCATTACCTACTTGTTGGGTACCAGCAACTAGGACAATATTTCCAGTTACTTTATCGCGATAACCAGTAGCAGTGAAAGTTGCTGTCTGAGTAGTTGAAGGACGTAGCTCATTACCCACTGTATCTACATAGTGAATATCTTTTTGAACTGTTTGCGATTCATTAACTGCTTCAAGCACATGCTTTAATTGAATTTCAAAGCTTAAATCATGTACACCAAACTGTGTTCCAGGCCTATAGTTATTACTAATAACTACATAGCCACTATCAAGCAAACTAGAGAGAGTAGCGTCTAAATCCACAAAGTTAATTTGAGCATGTACTTTTCCAGTAGCGTTTAATTGAGCAAGACTATTACGATCATTGTCCATATCAATAATTGTAATTGTAGCTTTTGCATCTTCACGTAAACGGTAAATTACTTTGATATCTTCACCTGGATTTTCAGGAATTACATATTCAATATCAGCAATGTATCCTGCAATAATTGGCGTATCGGTTCTACCAGCCTCTGTTGGATCAGTTAAATTATTATTAAACTTCACAGCATCTCCAATTTGATTACCATTTTCATCAACTGGAATAATTGACCCCAAGTCCTTGTAAATAAACTGTACTTCATGAGCTGAGTCAGTTACGAATGGATTTCTTGCAGTAAAGTTTTTATGAGTAAATTTAACTGATTTACCAGCTTCTACAGTATGACTTTCAATCACACGATCCATGTTACTGCCGTCATACATAAGAACTTCCATCTTACCTGTAGCATCAATTTGACGGTAAACCACAGTAAAGTCAACTGTTAATTGGTTAACAGTACCTTCTGTTCTATTGCCAGAACTGTAGTAAACCTTCTTGTAGTAACTACCATCACCAAATTGAGAAATAGTTCCAGTAAATGATCCACTAGGAATATTTGAGCCATCTAAATAAAAGCCATCAATTAGTTGTTTGTATTGATCAACATTATCGATAACAAATTCTTGTCCTGTCCAACCAGAAACACTAACATTAGGATATTTATCAGTACCTGGAATTTCAACTAAATTACCATCTTTATTGTGGTAGTAGTACTTAATTACAGATTCTTCAGTATGAACTGGAATAATTTCACCAACTGAACTTGCATCCAAGTTAGTAATATTTCCTAGGCCATAGACAATTTTTGTGCTACCCACAACTGTCGTAGCATTACCAACAGGCATTGAACTACCACCAACTGTGATATTAGATTTACCACTGTTTACAATTAAAAAGTCTCTATCGCTAACTTCAATTTTTTTGAAATATCCAGCTTTAATGATATGCTCAGCTATCAGATTTTTATAATCAGCATCAGTCACGTAAGCATAGAGATTTTCATCAGTTAAATCATTACGGTTTACAGATAGAATAAGTTTCTTATTACTACTATTCCAAGTTCCAGTATTATTTAAATTCAAAATCTGATATATATACTTGTCATTGCCAATTAAAGCACCAGCTTCTTTGGGATATTTATCTGTATCAGTTGCAGGAATAGTCACAGAAGCCTTACTTTGAACTTCTTTAACATCTGTTTGACCGGTAGTTTGATTGTTTTCTTCTACTACAGTTTCTTCAATTGGAGAAACTGCATTTTCAATCTTCGTTTCAGCTTCAACAGGAGCAGTTTCTGCTACCTTATCTGTAATCTCAGTTTTAGGTACTTCTTCTGTTGCAACTATTTCTGTGCTTTCACTTGAATTATTCGTTTCTACGCTAACTGCCTTATGTTCTTCGTTAGCTGTTTGAAGATTTTCTACATTAGTAGTTCCTTCTTCAACAGAAGGAATACTATCGTTTTTGGACTCATTATTTTGTTCATATGAGGGAGTTAAATTAGGCTCAACTGCTTGACTATTACTTAAGTGTTCAGTTGCTTCTGTACCTCCCCCATTTGTATTTTGAGCAGTCAGATTATTATCAATTGTTGTATTTTCAACTTCATTGTTTGTTTCTATTGAAGCCACTTTTGCTTGTTCTGCATTCAGAGCTTCACTTTGCTCTTCAGTACTTACTGTATTTTCAACATTTTCTTTTAAGCTATCAGCTAGATTACTTGTTACATTTACACTCTCTTCTTGAGCAACTGTAGTATCAGCTTTAACTGTTCGACCATTAACTCCCATAAAGGTTAACCCAATCAATACAGAGGCAGCCCCTACAGTAAACTTACGTATAGAGAAGCGTTGCTTTTGCGGTCTAATTTTCCGCATTTTTTCACTATAATTGTTCTTGGAAACCATAATTTTACCCTCATACTTCTAGTATTAGGTGAGTATTAAGTTATAGCTTTCATGCTAGCGATTAATTTATATAGTAATCGCTTACTTCACCTTTTATAATATTTATTTTTTACAATAAGTAAGTATACTGAGGATCTATGATCCAATTGTGTACAATTTGTGATTTTTGTGTGAATTTGCGGCTTGCCAATGTTATAAATTATTTGCTATATATCAATACATAATGCGGTACCATAAATACCATAATTTTAATCCTATACAAATCACAAATTTCTATATGTTATTTAATATACAAAAAAGCAAGATCCGATAAAATTGGAATCTTGCTTTTAAATTAATTATTTTTACTCATCTGGATCTTTAGAAATAGGTTTCTTCCAGAAACTCATGATTAATCCAGCTACAATAGAACCAATAATTGTAGCAACAAAGTAAAGTAGAATGTGGTTAGATAATGGAGATACCCATAATCCACCATGAGGAGCTGGTACTTGAATATGCCATAATCCTACAAGTAAGCCGCCCACTGCAGAACCAATTACACAGGAAGGAATAACACGACCTGGGTCAGCTGCAGCAAATGGAATAGCACCTTCAGTAATGAATGAGAATCCTAGAATCCAGTTTGAAACACCAGCACGACGTTCTTCTTTAGTGTAACGATTCTTAAAGAAAGTAGTACCAATTGCAGTAGCAAATGGAGGAACCATTCCACCTACCATAACAGCTGCCATCATAACAGCTGCAGTTGCAGAATGCGGATCATTAGCAAAAGCACCTGAAGCAAAGACGTAAGCAGCCTTGTTGAAAGGACCACCCATATCGATAGCCATCATCCCTGCTAGGATTAAAGTTAAAATTACGAGGTTTCCAGTCCCCATACTATTCAAGAAGTGGGTAATAGCAAAGTTAATTGAACTAAAGATTGGGTTGATGATGTAGAACATAATCAACGCAATGAAGAGTAAGCCCAAGATTGGGTAGATCAACATTGGCTTCATACCTTCTACAGATTTTGGAAGTTTAGCAAACAACTTCTTCAAGCCAATCATCATATATCCAGCGATAAAACCTGCGGCAATACCACCTAAGAAACCTGCTGGAGATACAGCATGAGCTTGAACATTAACTTGTAAGCCGTTAGTCCCATTAACAATGGCTGCCATGTAACCACCAACAAATCCTGGCATCAAAGCAGGCAAGTCACCGATTGACTCAGCAATATAAGCAGCTAAAACTGGAACCATGAAGGCAAAGGCCAAGTTACCTGCACTGTTTAAGAAAATAAATGCAGGATTCTTAGCACCACCAGCCATATAGTTTTCAACGATAAAGGAGATGGCCATTAAGATACCACCACCAATAACGAATGGAAGCATGTGGCTAATACCACTCATTAAGTTCTTGTAGATCGAAGCCCATAAGCCTTGTTTTTCTTTGGCACTATCATCGTTAGCACTAGCATTACTATCAGCATGATAAATCGGAGCTTTATTTTCTAAGATATCTTCAATTAACTCTTGTGGATGATTAATACCATCAACAACAGGCTTCATCACAAGTTCTTTGCCATCAAAACGTGGCATTTCAACTTTCTTATCAGAAGCAATAACAACACCTTTAGCGCGTTTGATCTCTTCAGGAGTAAGTCTGTCTTTCACACCTTCAGAACCATTAGTTTCAATTCGAACATCAACGCCTAATTTCTTACCAGCCTTAATTAAAGCTTCTTGAGCCATATAAGTGTGAGCAATACCATTAATACATGCAGTAACCCCAACAATTAGAGGTTTTTGCTCATTAGCAGGCTTAGCTGCTTCTTTTGCAGCTTCTGCTTTTCTTTTTTCAGCATCAGCCTTATCTTGAGCATCTTTTTCAGCTTCAGCCTTTTTAAAAATATCAATTACTTCTTCTGGCTTAGTTGCTGCCTTCAAAGCACTCACAACATCTGGATTAATTAATAAACTAGATAATTTGGCTAATGCTTGTAAGTGCGTATTATCAGCACCAGCTGGTGCTGTAATCATAAAGAATAAGTGAACTGGTTGACCATCAAGAGAATTATAATCAATTCCCTTAGGACTCTTTGCAAATAAAACAGCAGCACGGTTAATATATTTGTTTCTTGCATGTGGCATCGCAATTCCATCGCCAATACCAGTTGTTGATTCTTTTTCACGAGCCCAAATTGATTTAATGAATTCGTCTTCGTTATTCACAACGTCTTGCTTTACTTCAAGATCAGCCATTTCTTTAATTGCTTCTTCTTGAGTAGTAGCCTTAAGATCCATAATCATTAAATCAGGACTTAAAAGATCTTCAATTTTCATGAAAGTAACTCCTTATCCTAATTTTATTTTTTATTTTTAACTACTTTACTTCTTCAACTGTAATTTGTGGCAAAACAGTATCGATTTGACTCTTAACTGCAATGTCTTCAGTAAATGCAGTAGCTCCGCCGCAAGCAGATCCTACTTTCAATGCTTCAACAACATCATGAGTCTTGTAGTAAGTACCTACGAAACCAGCAATCATTGAATCTCCAGCCCCAACAGAGTTAACTGCAGTACCAACAGCGGCACTTGCATGATAAATGTGGTCCTTAGTTACTAGATAAGCACCATCACCCGCCATAGAAATCATGACATTTTGTGCTCCCATATCTAAAAGCTTCTTAGCTGCTTCAAGCATTTCTTTATCATTAGCAAAGCTTGTATTAAACAAAGCAGCTAATTCATGATGGTTAGGCTTGATAACTAATGGGTGATACTTCAAAGTTGCAAGTAAAGCTTCACCAGTTGTATCAATTGCAAATTCGGCACCGGCTTCTCTAATAGTTGGTAACAATTGCTCATAGAAATCTGTTGGTAAACTTGGTGCTAAACTACCGCTTAATACAACAATATCGCCTTCATTAAGATCATCCAAACGCGCCTTAAATGCAGTAATTTCTTGTTCATCAATCTTTGGACCAGCCGCATTAATTTCAGTTTCTTTTTGAGCATGAACTTTTACATTAACACGGGTATCATCAGAAATAGTTACAAAATCACTTTCGATTTTTTTAACGTTTAATTGGCGAACCAATTCCTTGCCAGTAAAACCACCGACAAAGCCCCAAGCAGTATTATCAACATCAAGTTGGTTTAAGATTTGCGAAACATTAATTCCCTTGCCACCAGCTAAAAATTGACAATCATTTGAACGATTAACGCTACCAGCATCAACCTTTTTTAATTGCATAACATAATCTAATGCTGGATTAACTGTAACAGTATAAATCATGACCGAGCCTCCTCAACTCTGATTTGTTTAGGTAGAAGATTCTTCTTGCCTATATTTAAATGGTTAGTGATGAGTATTGCCTCATTGATATGTGCAAAGCTTGCAAAATTTGCTGCTCCAATCTTACTACTATCCATTAAAACGAAAGCTTCTTTTGCTTGTTCAATAGCAGTCTTTTTTATTCCAGCTTCTGCAGGATCTGGAGTAGTAAATTGCCCTTCTGTTGTTAAACCGTTGGCACCAATAAATGAAACAGATAAATTCATTTCCTGCAGTTGTTTCATTGCAGTATTACCTACCACAGCATGTGTTTCAATCTTCGCCTCGCCCCCTAACAAGCGAGTCTGAATACCATTCTCTAAACATGCTAATGCAATATCAACACCATTGGTCAACACATGTAAATCCTTAATTTCTCGCAAAAATGACACCATTTCATACGTTGTCGTTCCAGCGTCAAGGAAAATATGGTCTCCACTAGTAATATGGTTTATTACGGCAAAACGAGCAATTTCACGCTTCTTATCAACATTAAGATTAAATCTAACCTGCTGTTCAACATCGCGTGAATAATCTTGCAATGAACGTGCACCACCATGTACACGTACAATTACACCACGTTTTTCTAATTCAATGAGGTCACGGCGAATTGTTGACTCTGACGACTTAGTCAACTTACATAACTCATTAACACGACAGATACTATGATTATTAATATAACTTGCTATCGCTTGTTGACGTTCTTCAGTCAGCATCGTTCATCATCACCTCGTTTAATATGATAAACGCTTTCAATTATAAAATCAATCATTTTTCTTCAAAATCGGTCATATTCATTCATTATTAGTCATAACTAACTTCATGAAAAGCTAAGCCTAAATAAAAAAGCTAACGACTTAATCGCTAACTTTTAATTTATTATCAAATTTGTATATACTTTTGATCCTTAAAAATAAAGTCTATTTTCTTGTCCATAGCTCTAAGCTCAATTCTTTGATAGATCGGTTGATAGCCATGTTTTTTCAAATTAATACTTGTTCTATTTTTATCAATATTTATCTCATACAAATTATATTCACCATTTTTATAAGCAAAATCAGCACCATTATCTTGATAATGCGTATAGTTACCATGTTCGCCAAACACTCTAAAGATCATCTTTTCATCTGGTTTAGATGAAATATGATTCTTCAATTTTCCCCAAGGCAAAATCGTATCTTTCTTAATAAATAAAGGCAATTTATCAAGCGGCGCATTAACTAAAATTGTATTGTTACCACTATACGTAACATTATTCCAAAAATCAATCCATTCACCTTGCGGTAAATAAACAGCTCTAAAGTTTTTCCCTTCTTCAACTACCGGTGCAACTAAAATTCTCGTACCAACCATATATTCATCATTCATATTTTTAACCATTGAATCAGTTGGATAGTTTAAAACTAAAGGTCGCATAAGTGGTAAGCCGTTTTTACTTTCTTTGACAAACAGGTCATAAAGGTAAGGAATAAAGTGATAACGAAGCTGCAAATATTTACGGTACGTTGATAAAGTTGGCTCGCCAAATACCCATGGTTCCTGCGAGCGTGTTCCTAAAGCTGCATGATTTCGAAGAAGTGGACTAAAAATTGCAGCTTCAATCCATCTTGTTAATAATTCAGGTGTAGTATCAGCACCAAATCCGCCAATATCAGTTCCTGCAAATGCAAACCCGCTCATTCCGAGATTGCATAACTGCGGAATCATCATTTGTAGATGAACCCATAAGCTTTGATTATCACCAGTCCAAACAGTAGAATATTTTTGCGTTCCAGCATAAGCAGCACGAGTAATCACGAATGGTCGCTTGCCACTTGCTTTCTTTAAGCCATTATAAGTTGCTTTAGCCATATTATGACCATAAACATTGTGTATTTTACCATGTGTTGATTTTTTATCTTCATCACTAAAAATGATATCTTCAGGAATTTCTCCATTAAATGAAGCTGGTTCATTCATATCATCCCAAATTCCGTCAACGCCTAAATCAACTAAGAACTTACAATTTTCTGCCCACCATTTTCTAACTGCTTTATGACCAAAATCAGGATAAACCGCATCCCCAGGCCAAACCTTATTAACATAAACTTGACCATTTGGCGCCTTGACAAAATAACCTTTTTTAAGTCCTTCTTGATAAATCTGATAAGATTCATCTTTTTTCACACCCGGGTCAATAATTGTAATAATGTGCAAACCTAATTTATGCAATTTATTGATAAATTTCTTGGGATCGTCATAGGTATCCGTCCGCCAAGTAAAAACACGATAGCCATCCATATAATCAATATCTAAATGAATCGCATCACATGGAAGATGATATTTACGCATTTTATCAACAATTTCTCCCACTTTCTCAGCACTAATGCTGTATCCCCAACGAGACTGTTGATAACCTAAAGTCCATTTCTGCGGCAGCGGCGTTCTACCAGTTAAATAGGTATAGTTTTCAACAACCTTTTTTAAACTACTGCCGCCAATAATGTAATAGTCAATATTTCCATCATCAGCTGCATAGTAGTAATACTTATTGCTTTCTTTTCCTAAATCAAAATAACTATGATACGTATTATCGAAAAAAATCCCATAGGGATGATTGTTTTTTAAACCAATTAAAAATGGAACAGATTTATAAAGTCGCATAAAGCTCTCTACTTGGGGCTCTGGATTATCAGTATTCCAATTTTCATAAGCATAGTGGCGTTTATTTAAAAATCCCGTCTTATCTCCCAAGCCGTAAAACTGTTCGTCTGCTGATAATTCCTTAACTAGTTCATAATAATGACTATTCTTTTCTGTACCAACTGCTACTTCATGTCCTTCAGATTCTGCTAATTTTTGATGGCTAGCATCTACTTGACGATCAAGCGGAATTCGGTTACCACGATAATCAATAATTAATGGATTTTCTTGTTCATCGTAAACATCAATTTTTTCATCATCATAAATTTTAATAATTAGTTTTGAAGTCTTCAGTTCAAAATAATTAGCTATTTTTTTAACTTTAAAACTTGTTTCTTTAGTCTTACTTCCTTCAATTGCATAAGAATTATTGCTACACCCGCGATCTTGAAATACACGAACTATTTCAGAAGTTAAAACAGATAAAGTAAGAATGGAATTAGTAAACTTTATTTTAACTTGATTGCGATCAATTATATATTTTTCCAAATTATTTCTATTCATATTCAGCCTCATAATCTTGTATTCGCCTCCAATTTTATCATAAAAAAGACCGCTCTCCTTTTGAACGAAGAGCAGTCATCTAATATAAATTTTTATTCTTTTATTCCTTGCAATGCACGTTTCATATTTTTCCACATGCCATTATCATCAGTTTGTAAAATTAAACTTGGGTAAATTTTTCTAATCCACAAAATCGATCCCATTAAAAATATCACTAAGATTACCATTGAAACCCCAGCTTCTAGATTTGTCGCATTTCCTTTAATTAGCCGAAGTGGCATTAAGAAAGAAGATAAAAATGGTACATAAGACATAATTATTGCAAAAATACTGTCGGGGTTATTAGACAAACTCATGCTGCTGAATAAACCAAGTAAAGTCAAATAAACTAGAGGTTGAACCGCCTTATTAGCATCTTCTGCCTTAGTTACAATTGCACCACAAACCGCAGCATAGACAATATATAGGATCAATCCTAAAATCACGAATACTAATCCCCATGAAATTATTTGTCCTAAAACTTGATCAATTGCCGGTTTTACTTGAGTAAAAGTTTCTTTAACTCTATCAATTTGTGGAGCTAAATAATAAAATCCAGAAAACATTAGTGCATAAATTATTAATTGTGTAAGAATTTCCATAAAAATCCCTAAAACTTTACCATCAAAATAATTTCCACCTGGCATACTTGAAAAGATCATTTCCATGATCTTAGTCCCTTTTTCACTGGCAATATCTTGCGCCATAATAGTGCTATAAGTCTGAACCAAAAAGTACAAAACAAAAATCAAAATCCAAAAAGTAGCCGTTTTCAAATTTTTCTCATCATTTGCATCCAGCTTTTTACTATTAGTTTTTTCAGTAAATTTAACTTTTTGAGAAAGTGATTTTAGCTGCTGCTCACTAAGTTTTGCATTCTTTAGATTAAGTACTTGTTGCTGGGCGTTTAAACCTCGCATCAATTCTTCTTTAAGATCACTATCAAGTCTTTCCGTACCATAGTAAGTCGCTTCTAACTGAGCAGAAGTATTTTCAACGACAATATAGCCACTAACGTCTCCAGCCTGATATGCTTTTTCAGCTTTTGTCTTATTCTTATACATATCAAAATCTTTGGTTTTCTTTAAAGGCTGAACTAAACCCTCGTTTTGGCTCACAATACCCACTTTTGTATTATCGTCAAAAGCCGAAGACGAACTCATTCCAAAGAAAAATGAAATAATTAACACAATAAATGGTGCAAAAATCATCAATAAAAATGACCAATTTTTAACTTCCCTGCGGTAGGTTTCTTTAGCTACTAACCAAGTCTTATTCATTATTTTCACCGGCTTTCAATTTAAAGATTTCATCTAAAGTTGGTGGTTCTTGATCAAAAGTTTGCAAATATTCTCCATGAGACAAAATTTTAAAAATTTCTTGGCCATAATTAGCTGCTGCTAGCCAAAGCTTATAAATACCATTATTTTGTAAAATAGCATTTTCTACCCCAGGTAATTTCTTGACCTCATCAAGTCCTAAATCTGCCCTAATAAATAGACGTGTTAGGCCAAAATTATTTCGCACTTCATTTACCGTACCATTTAAAACAAGATGACCATTGTTAATCATCACTACATCATCACATAATTCTTCAACATTAGACATGTCATGATCAGAAAATATAATTGTTGCACCACGCCTTTTTTCTTGAAGAATTACATTTTTAATTATTTCAACATTTACGGGATCTAAACCACTGAATGGCTCATCTAAAATAATTAAATTTGGCTGGTGAATAAGTGTTGCAATTAGTTGAATCTTTTGTTGGTTTCCTTTAGATAGACTCTTGATTTTATCAGTAGTCTTGCCCTTAACTTCTAATTTCTGCATCCAGTCCTGCAAATCATGCTTTACAGTATCTTTTTTCATGCCTTTTAAAATAGCTAAAAAGCTGACTTGGTCTAAAACTGTGAGCTTAGGCATTAAACTACGCTCTTCTGGCAAATACCCCACAGAATTGTAGTCACGGCTTGAAAAAGAACGATTATCAATAGTAATTTCGCCCTGATACTTAACAAACTTCAGAATGCTATGAAAAAGAGTAGTTTTTCCTGAGCCATTTTTACCAATTAAGCCTAATATTTTTCCATTATCTGCTTTGAAGTTAATATCAAATAAAACTTGTTTACTTCCAAAGCTTTTATTCAAATTTTTTACTTGTAACATAGCTTTTTCTTTCTAAATAAATTCTATTAAAGTTATCCCAATTATATCAATATTCCTCCTAGAAATCTTTTTTTATACCAAAAAAGCCCCTCAGCTATCTAAAACTGAGAGGCTTTATCTTATTTATACATATATTTTGCAGTTGCCTCTTTAGGATCTATTCCATTACGAATCTTCAAAGCAAGTTCAATTGAAACATCAGCAATAATTGACTGAGGATCAATCACATTATAAGGATGATCTGGTGCCTTTTCTTGAGCAAGCGATAATTCCGTACATCCCAATAAAATTACATTGCAACCATATTTATCATGCATTGTCTTCAAGATCTTATGATACAAATCATGATCAACAATACCCTTTTCCTTAATATCACTGTAAATTAATTCATTGACCATAGGCTGAATTTCGGGACCACCTAATTCTACCTTCTTGCCAACGCATTCTAATTCGTCCACATACAAATGATCATAGATAGAACCTTCAGTTGCAATTAAGCCAATTTTTTCTTCCTTAGGAAAATCATCTACAAATTTATGCACAGCAATCCGCATCATGTGTAAAAATGGTACATCAGTTAATGCAGCCAAATCGTCATAAAAATAATGTGCGGTATTACATGGCATCACAAAGAAATCAGGATTAAGCTTTGCTTGACTTAAAACATCATCTTTTAAATCATAGAAAAAGTTAGGCTTACTATGATCCATGATATAAGCAGTTCGATCGGGAATTTGAGCATCATTTACTAAAATATAATTCAAATAATCTTGGTCTTTAGCGATTTTAACTCGGTGATTAATTAAGCGGACATAACTTTCAGTTGCGATTGTCCCCATTCCGCCAATAATTGAGAAAAAGTGCTTCATAACTATTCCTCATCGTCTTTTTCTAATTCATTAATTACACTTTCAGCCACTTTAATATCAGTTGGATATGGTGTATCTACTCCGCGAATCTTTTGGAATGGATCTGCACCCTTCCCGCAAATTAAAACAATATCATCTTTATTAGACATTGCAATTGCATCATGAATTGCCTTTTCACGGTCTAATTCAATTGTGACATCAACTTTTTCATGATCAATGCCAGCATCAATTTCTTGAGCAATATCCATTGGATCTTCAAAACCAGGATCATCAGTAGTCAAAAATGCCTTATTTGCATATGCAGTCAAACTTTCACTAAATCCAGGGCGACGTGATACTCCCTTATCCCCAGGAGCTCCAACAACTACAATGATCTTTGGATTATTGAATTCACGTTGCATAAAGCTCATTAAGGCTATCATTGAGGCCTTATTATGTGCATAGTCAACGATAACTGTCCCATGGTTCTTTGATGGTAAAGTTTCCATTCGACCTGGAATTGTTACGTGACGAATTCCTTTAGCACATTCTGCATAGCTTTCACCAGCAAGACCAGCACCAATAATTGCAGCAGTACCATTCATCTCGTTGAAGTCACCAATCATTTGAAGAGTGTAATCTCCAGCGATTGGTAATTTCTTAGCTTTTTCAGAAGCACAGAATAACTTAAATTCAGTTTCCTTCATGTCTGTTTCAACTGATTGGAAACGGAAATCAATTGGTTGTTTTAAGTTAGGATTTTCGAAATCATTTCTAGCAAACAAATAGATACTATCTGGATTAGTAGTCGTAGTTGCTGCTGCATAAATTTCATCAAAGTGGTCTGACATTGCGTTAATAATACACTTACGCGAGTTAACCATTAATTGTAATTTACAATGCAGATAATCTGCGAAGTTAGGGTGTTCATTTGGACCGATATGGTCTGGAGTAATATTTAAGAAAAATCCTAGATCATAGGTTAAACCAAAGACACGATTTTTCTTATAAGCTTGACTAGAAACTTCCATTACCAAATGAGTCATACCATTATCAACAGCTGTTCTCATATCACGGAACAAGTCTAAACTTTCAGGCGTAGTCAAACTAGACTTGAACTTATCTTCAGGCCTTGGTCCGACAATATCATCTACTGATGAAAATAAAGCTGTTCGACCCCCGTTAATTTGGTCAAGCATCCCTTTCAAGAAATAAGCAGATGTAGTTTTACCTTTTGTACCAGTGAAGGCTACAACATATAAATCATCTTGCGGGAATCTGTAAAAAGCAGCCGATAAAAGAGCCATGGCTTTAGTTACGTCTCTAACAACTAAAGCATGCATTCCTTTACCTTCTGGATATGGTTGTTCTGCTACATAACAAGTAGCTCCACTATCTTTAGCCATTGATAAATAAGTAGGTCTAAAGCCTTTACCCTTACAGAAAAACAAGGTATTTGTTTTTATATCACGTGAATCATATGAAATATAATCCATTTTAGTTGGAACCGCATCTTGTACTGCACTTGACTTAAGCAAGTGGTGTTCCTTCAAAATTAAGATGCAAGTGTTTAAAGAAATGCTAGAATCGCTCATTTTTTCTCCCCAATTTTTTAATCAATTCAGCCTAAATTATAGCACACCATCATTTTGCTTTGGGGCTATTGAGTGGTAGTTGAATAATAAAACTAGTTAATTCTGATGTTGACTGACACTTAATTGTCCCGCCATGTAAGTCAACAATACTTTTCGTAATCGCTAAACCTAATCCAGTACCGCCGGTTTTTAAATTTCTTGAACTTTCTACTCGATAGAAGCGATCAAAGATTTTTTGCAAAGACTTCTTAGGTATCTGCTCCCCATTATTTTCAACTCTAAGTTCTACAAATTTATTATTCACCTTATTGGCAATTAAATTAATTTCAGTTGCACCATGACCATATTTCAAGGCGTTTGAAATCAAATTATTTAGCATTCGCACAATCATTTTAGCATCAGCATCAATTACTAAATCTCTTGGTCGTGTTACTACATTAAAGGTAATGTTTTTCTTTTCTGCTTCTAATTCAAAACCAGCTGCTACCTGTTCAAGCATTGAATTAACATGGAGCGGTGCTAAGACTAGTTTATTATTCGTTGACGAACGAAGCGTAGTGTATTCAAATAAGTCTTCAGCTAAAGCTTTCATTTGTAGAGCTTTATCATAGGCGATTTTAATATATTTAGCTTGATCCTCATTTAGTTCGCTACTCTTTAATAAACCCAAGTAGCCAATAATTGAAGTTAGCGGTGTTCTGATATCATGAGATACGTTAGTAATCAAATCATCCTTTGATTGCTCAATCTGGCGCTCTTCTTCCATTGAAGCTACGGTACTATCAACTAAAGCGTTAATTGAATCGATTACCTTTTGTAAATCTGTCTTTACTACAAAAGGAATTCGATGATCAAAGTGACCATCAGCTATATAATGTAATTCTTCAATAACATGCCGCAGTTGCATTTGACGATATCTCCTAATCAATCGCCAGTAAACAACAATGGCATCGCCCACTAACATAACACCAACAAAAAGTCGTTGCCAAGACCATAAATGCATCCCGTTAGCAAAAGTAATTGTCTTTTTGAGAAAGAATATACCATTTTCTAAACGTGGATCATTCAATACTGCCAAATTAAGCAAAATAATAATCGAAAGATTCAATAGCAAAAGCAGAATAACAGTTATAACGCCTTCGCCAAATAATTCACTTTTTTCTTTCGTGGTTAGGATTACTTTTTGTTTTTTCATCCTTACTAAGCCTCTACTTTATAGCCTACTCCCCAAACTGTTTGGATAACTTCTTCTCCATCAGTTGCTTTTTGAATCTTATCACGCAAGTGAGAAACGTGAACCATAACTGTTTTAGCTGAAACAACCGATTCTTGTTGCCATACTCTTTCAAAAATTTCATCTGCACTAAATACGCGATTAGGATGACTAGCAAGCATGTATAAAATTCCAAACTCTAAAGCAGTTAATTGAATAACTTTCCCTGTTAAAGTCTTAACTTCATGTGAGTCCTTATTAATTACTAAGGGTCCTACTTCTAATACATCTGGCTTGTCGTCTTTGACTTCTTTTTGACTGCGACGGAGCAATGATCTTACTCGCGCCATTACTTCTAATGGGTTAAATGGCTTAACAACATAATCATCTGCTCCAGTAATCAATCCTTGAATTTTATCCATATCGCTAGTCTTAGCTGAAACAACTAAAATTGGAATTTCTGAATCTTTTCTAACCTCTTTAATAACTTCAATTCCCGACATTTGTGGCATCATAATATCAAGAATCATCAATGCAATCTCTGGATTAGTAGAAAGTTTAGTTAAGGCTTCTTTACCACTATAAGCGGCAATTGGTTCATAACCTTCATTTTTTAAATATATACTTAATAATTCAACGATTTCTTTATCATCATCAACAACTAAGATCTTCATGAGGAATGTCTCCTTATTCTATATTTATCACGTAAAAAAACTACTATTAATATTTTACCTGTTTTACATCTATTTACCTAAATTAAACCACGTTTTTAAAGAATCATAAAAAATGAACCCTAGAAAAAATATCTAGAGTTCATTTTCTAACTAATCTAATTCTTTTTTACCAGTATACAACTCGTAATAATAGCCTTTTTGCTTCAAAAGTTCTTCGTGATTACCACGTTCAATAATATGACCATGATCCAGAACTAAAATGAGGTCTGAGTTAACAATGGTTGATAAACGGTGGGCGATCACAAAACTAGTTCTACCAGCAAGCAAGTTATCCATCCCTGCTTGAACCATTCGTTCAGTCCTAGTATCAATACTTGATGTTGCTTCATCTAAGATCATCACCGGTTCATCAGCAATCATGGCTCTAGCAATACTTAATAACTGCATTTGACCTTGTGACAAATCGCCACCATCTCCATCAATTACAGTCTCATATCCATCATCTAGCTCATGAATAAATTCATCAGCATGTGCTAAACGAGCAGCTTGATAAACCTCGTCATCACTCGCATTTGGTTTTCCAAATCGAATATTGTCCATGATCGTACCAGTAAAGAGGTGCGTTTCTTGTAAAACAATCGATAAAGAATGGCGTAAATCATTTTTTCTAATTTGAGAAATTGGAACGCCATCATACGTAATCTTTCCAGACTGAATCTCATAGAAACGATTAAGCATATTAGAAATAGTCGTCTTACCAGCACCAGTTTCACCGACTAAGGCAACTTTCATACCCGGTTTAGCATCAATATTAATATCGTGCAAAATTTGCTTTTCAGGAACATATAAAAAGTTCACATGATCAAAAACAATATGTCCTTTAATTGGAACTTTTTTAATATCACCATTCTTCTCAGGAACATCCCAATACCAACTATTTTTAACGTCGGGATTGGCCGACATAATAACGTCGCCATTATCAACTTCCGAAGGTTCATCTTCTAACTCAAAAATTCTCTGCGCACCAGCTAAAGCCAAAACTATTGAATTCAATTGCTGTGAAATCTGAGCAATCGGCATACTAAATTGCCGCGATAATTGTAAGAAAGAAGCAATTGCACCTAAAGTCAATGGTGCCCAGCCGTTAATTGCGGCAGCTCCTCCGATAAAGGCAATTAATACGTACAATAAATTTCCCATATTACCCATAATTGGGAACAAAACGGTCGCATAAGTATTAGCCTTCCCAGATGCTCCACGCAGTTCTTCATTAAATTTATCAAAGCCCTCTTCAGCTTCAGGTTCATGTGAAAAGACCTTAATGACTTTTAAACCATTAAGCATTTCTTCGTCATAACCGTTAATTTGACCTAATTTATTTTGTTGAACCTTGAAGTAGTAGCTAGACTTCACAGTTAAAAATCTAACAATTCCAAATGATAGACCAAAAATAATAAAAGAGAATAAAGTCAATTGCCAGCTTAAACTGAACATTGCCACAATAACAAAAATCAAACTTAGAGCTGAATTCAAAAATTGTGGTAGCGATTGTGAGATCATCTGCATTAAGGTGTCGATATCATTAGTATAGCGACTCATGATATCACCATAATTATTTTGATCAAAGTAAGCAATCGGCAGAGATTCCATGTGGGTAAATGTCTCATTACGAACCCGGAATTGAACTTTTTGAGCTAACACTCCCATTAGCATGCTAAAAAGATAGTTAGAAATAAAGCCAATTGCATAAATTCCAAACATTACTAAAATTGCATTCAGTAATGGACCATAGTTAGGAACCTTTTCATGCAGTAAGGGAGTAACATATGTATCAATTAATCGCTCAATGAATAAGGATCCAATTACCGCTGATCCAGCTGCCAAAATGATGGTAATTACTGAAACGATTAACATCCAAGGACTAGTAGTTAAGACTACTTTTAGCAGACGACCTAAAACTTTAAGACGATTTCCTTTAGTTTGTTGTTTTGCTTGATCCATAAAGTTCTCTCACCTACTTTCCTGCATTATTTTCTTCTTGGAACTTAGCGATTGAGTGATAAAGCTCATTAGTCTTCATTAGCTCCTCATGAGTTCCAATTGCTTGAATGGTACCATGATTCATAACAATAATCCGATCAGCGTCTTTAATTGAAACAACTCTTTGCGAAATAATAATCTTAGTCGTTGTTGGCATATCTTTAGCCAAAGATTCACGAATTTCACGTTCAGTTGTTGTATCAACTGCGGAAGTTGAATCATCTAGAATTAGAATTTCCGGATTCTTTAACAATGCACGTGCAATCGTAATTCTTTGTTTTTGACCACCAGAAACATTATTTCCGCCTTGTTCAATCATAGTATTATAGCCATCTGGCATTTCACGAATAAAGCCATCAGCATGTGCAATTTTAGCAGCAGCTACGACTTCTTCGTGCGTTGCATTTTTATTTCCCCATTTTAAGTTTTCTTCAACAGTTCCACTGAACAAAACATTCTTTTGTAAAACCATTGCAACTTTATCACGAAGAGCCTTTAGTTCATATGACTTAACATTATGTCCAGCCACTCTAACTGCACCAGATGTTACATCATAAAGACGCGGAATCATGGAAACTAAAGTCGATTTTGATGAACCAGTTTCACCAATAATACCAATTGTTTCACCTGGCGTAATATGTAAATTAATATCTTCTAAAGCATAATGCTTTTCATCTGGCGAGTATTTAAAGTTAACATGATCAAAAACAATATCACCGTTTGTCACATCTTTAAGTGGTTTACGTGGGTTTTCAATCGCTGATTTTTCAGTTAAAACAGCTGCAATACGTTTACCACTAGCTTCTGAAATAACCAATTGCGTAGTAATCATAGCTAGGATGTTTAAACTAAATAAAACAGAGTTTGAATATGAAAACATTGAAACTAATTGTCCAGTTTGCAAGCTTCCACCAACAATTTCTTTAGCACCAAACCAGCAGATTGCTAAAGTTGAAATATTAAGAACTGCCATTACAACTAACGCATTAAGTGACATGATTTTCTGCGCAGTTGAGAAAAGCTTATAGATAAAACCTGAAGATTTTTCAAATTTCTCAATTTGAGCTTCTTCTTGAACGTAAGTCTTTACCTCACGAATTCCACGAATATTTTCACGAACATCCTGATTCATTACATCGTATCCTTTAAAAATACGTGGGAAGTAAGGATATGCACTTTTAATAATTAATGCCAAAATTAAAACAAAGATTGGAGCAATTACCACAAAGATTAAAGATAGTCTTGGACTAATTATGACTGACATAATAATTGAAAAAATTAGCATCAGCGGTGCACGAACGGCAATTCTGATTAGCATTTGATAAGCGTTTTGTACATTAGTTACGTCTGTAGTAAGTCGCGTTACCAAACTAGCGCTAGAAAATTTATCAATATTACTGAAAGAAAAATCTTGAATATGATAAAACATATCTTTTCTTAAATTAGCTGCAAAGCCGGCTGCTGCATGTGCAGAAACGTAACTGGCAGCTGCACCTAAAGATAAGGAAATTAAAGTTAATACGAAAAGGATTAGGCCCCATTTATTGATGTATCCCATATTTCCTTTCATAATTCCCTTATCAATTAAAATACCAACCAAGTACGGGATCAGCATTTCAATTAAAGCTTCACCTGCAACTAGGACTGGGGAAGTCAATGACAATTTTTTATATTGCCGAATTGACTTACGTAACACATTAACCATATAAAACCCCCGTTCTTTTAACTTAAAAAAGATAAAAATAAATAGACGCCTCGCGCCGTCTATTCATTCCTCTAACAAACACATTATTTGCTATCTTTATTTATACTGTAGACTACTTTAATTAAATAGTCACGCTTTAACTTCTGCGATTTCTTCTACGTGCTGCAATCTCATTTTCACGTTTAATTTGTAGTGGATCGACAACATGGTACTTTTGACGGAACCATCTCCGGCCAAAGAACGCAATGACAGCTAACACAATGTAAACCCAAGGGTTAAGAACTGGGTTAATCACTCTAAAGGCAGGAAGTGCAGTAAGATTAATTACTACCATCATTATAACCACTAGAATAGCCCCAATTAAAATCATTTTCCAGACAGATGGGCGATGTTCTTTATCTCTAGTCATTAAATCGCTGTAGTAAGCCATCAGAATACCAAACAAAACAGTAACAACAATCATTGTAAAAATACCTAATTGTTGTTGTACGCCTGATTGTTTTGGATTTTGGCTAAATAATTGTACTAAGCCAAAGAACCCAGCAAAAATTGCAAAGTAAAGTAAACCATTATCTACTGCATGCATCCAAAACTTGCTTTTTGGTGCTTCTTTTTTTGGATTAGCAATTTCAATTGCTTTTTCTCTTGGAGCTTTTTGGTACAAGCTGGATGCTGGAATACCTTTACGTTGTGCAACAATAATTTCTGGCAAGATTTGATCAATTGCAGGTTCTACTTGATCCATAGTGTAGTTTTGATCTTCTGCCAGAAATTTTTCCAAACGAAAGACATAATCTTGATTTTTATTACTTAACTTCTTTCGTAATTCTTTTGGCGGCATCTTCTTAATCTCTTCTTCACGAGAATTTTGTTCATGTGCCTTTTTTAATTTCTCTTGTTTTACGTTACCTACTGTTGAGTTTTTAGCTGCTTCAGTATTTTCACTCTTGTTTTGATCTTTTGGATCCATTCAAAAAACTCCTAAACATTAAATCTAAATTCAATAATATCACCGTCTTGAACTACGTAATCTTTTCCTTCAAGACGAAGCTTTCCTGCTTCCTTAACTTTTTGCATGGTTTCAAGTTTGTCTAAGTCATCAAATGAAACAACTTCTGCTCGAATAAATCCACGTTCAAAGTCTGAGTGAATAACACCAGCAACTTGTGGTGCTTTCATCCCTTCATGGAAAGTCCAAGCACGAGTTTCAGGACCACCAGCAGTAAAGAAAGTACGAAGTCCTAAAATATGATAAGCAGCCTTGATTAAACGATCAAGACCAGATTCTTCAACGCCTTCCATTTCAAGAAATTCTTTTCTTTCATCTTCATCCATTGAAGCAATTTCTTCTTCAGTAGCAGCACTGATGCCTAAAGCTTCAGCATTTTCACTTTCAGCATGCTTTTTAACAATTTGGTAATACTTATCACTTTCAGGATCAGCCATTGAGCTTTCAGCAATATTAGCAACATAAATAACTGGTTTAGAAGTAAGTAAAAATAGCCCCTTTACAATCTTTTGTTCATCTTCATTAAAATCAATTGAACGGGCAGCCTTTCCTTCTTCAAGAACAGGTTTTAACTTGTTCAAAACAGCCATTTCAGCCTTAGCTTCTTTATCACCTTGTTGTGCAACTTTTTGAACTTTTCCAATTCTACGGTTAACTGCATCTAAGTCGGCAATTGCCAATTCAAGATTAATGGTGTTGATATCTTCTTCAGGATCAACTTTACCAGTAACTGAAGTGATATTGTCATCATCAAAAGCTCTTACTACATGAACAATTGCATCCGTTTGGCGAATGTTTTCAAGGAATTTATTTCCAAGTCCTTCACCTTTAGATGCGCCCTTTACTAAACCAGCAATATCAGTAAATTCAAAAGTGGTATGAACAATCTTTTTAGCTGGAATTAATTCTTGAATGCGAGCTAGACGACTATCTGGAACTTCAACCATCCCCACATTTGGTTCAATAGTAGCAAATGGATAGTTTGCCATTTCAGCACCAGCCTTAGTAATCGCGTTAAACAAAGTAGATTTACCAACATTTGGCAATCCAACAATACCTGCAGTTAATGACATTATATTTCTCCTCTTAATTGGTTTTATTCAAAGTGTGGTACAGCAATGTTTTCCTTTGGAACATAATATTCTTCTTTTAAGTTAACTGGGTCATTTGCTGAATGCAGCACCTTTTTTAATTTTTTATTGAATTCTGCTCGAGGCATCATAATTAAATGACCGCACCCTAAGCATTTAATGCGAATGTCTGCACCCATCCGCAAGATTTCCCACTTGTTTTCACCACATGCATGTGGTTTCTTCATCTGCACTACATCGCCCAAATGATACATGAAAAATCACTCCTAATTAATTATTTATCTAAATTTATCCCTAGTAAATCTAAAATTCGATTTAATTCATCAGTTGAAGCAAAATCAATCGCTAAATGACCATTTCCCTTTTTGCTTTCTGTAATGTTTACGCTAGTTCCAAATTTATCAGTTAATTGAGATTCGCTAGCTCTGATAAAAGCAGACTTTTTAATAGCCTTCTTCTTAGGCTTCTTTTCTTTTTCATTTAACTTAGCCACTAATGACTCTAATTGACGAACAGTAATTCCGTTCTTAACCACTTTTTTAGCTAAGTCATCGATTCCATCCTTATCTTTTAAGCCAAGCAATGTTCTTGCTTGCCCCATTGATAATTCTCCTCTTTGAAGAAGACGTTTAGTCTTTTGCGGCAAGGTAAGTAAACGAAGATAGTTTGCAATATACGGACGAGATTTTCCTAATCTTTTAGAAACTTCAGCCTGCGTTAAGCCCAAATTCTTTTGCAACATTTCATAAGCTTGCGCTTCTTCTAGTGGTGTTAAATCCTCACGCTGCAAATTTTCTAGAACTGCAACTTCCATCATCTGTGCTTCATCAAACTTACGAATGATAGCTGGAATTGTTTCTTTTTTGGCTAACTTAGAAGCACGAAAACGACGTTCTCCGGCAATGATTTCATAACCATTAACTGATTTACGGATTATGATTGGCTGAAAAACACCATTTTCTTTAATTGATTCAGACAGCTCTTTTAGACTCTTGTTATCAAAGGTCTTTCTTGGTTGGTAGGGATTAGGCCTAATTTCATCTAAAGGAATTTCTGTAATTTCTTCAGTTTCTTGCACTTGTGGGCTTTCATCAAATAAGGCTTCTAACCCACGTCCTAACCCACGCTTTTTTGGTTCTTTAGAGTTTCTTACCATGAGCTTTCAACACCTCTTTTGCTAAGGAATCATACACTTGTGAACCCCGAGATTTTGGAGCATATTCTGTAATTGGCTTACCATAACTTGGTGCTTCAGCCAATTTGGTAATTCTCGGAATAATTGTCTTATACACTTTTTTATTAAAGTAAGATTGAACTTCCTTAACAACTTCAGCGCCCAAATTCGTTCTTGCATCTAACATAGTTAGTAGAACGCCTTCTACGCCCAAGTTTTTATTAAAGTGCTTTTGAACTAAACGAATCGTATTTAATAATTGGCTTAGCCCTTCCATTGCATAGTATTCGCTCTGTACTGGAATTAAGATAGAATCTGAAGCAGTGAAGGCATTAATTGAAAGTTGCCCCAAAGATGGTGGACAGTCAATCAAGATAAAGTCATACTCATGACTAACCTCATCAATTCCTTGTTTCAATCTAGTTTCACGTGCCATCATTGATGTTAATTCCATCTCAGCACCAGCTAATTGAATTGTAGCAGGAACTGCATCTAGGTTTTTAGTTTCAGTATGATGAATTGTCTCAGACAGGGGAATTTCATCAATTAAAACATTATAGATATCCTTATCTACAGTTGATTTTTCAATACCTAAACCAGACGTTGCATTTCCTTGAGGATCAATATCAACAATTAAAACCTTATAACCATGATTTGCAATGCTGGCACCTAAATTAATTGTCGTCGTTGTTTTGCCGACGCCACCTTTTTGATTAGCAACCGAAATAATTTGAACCATATTTACCCCTTTGCTTACTTTTTAAGCAATTCAATAGTAATCTTGTAGGAATCTCCCTTTTTATCTTCTTTATACTTCACAGTCATTCCCGAATCTTTTGCCATTTTAATTGCTTTTTTAATGGTATTAATTTGTACTTTAAAGTCATTAGCTGTTCGAACTTGAACTTTTTTCTTAGGTTTCTTCTCTTTTTCAGGCTTATTCTCTTCAAGCTCTTCTTCTTTGGCCTGCTTCTGTGCTTCAAGGTAGCCGTCAAGATCTTTTACCATCTCTTCAGTTTCTTTTACAGTTAGACCATTTTTAATAATTTCACTGACAGCCGTATCTTGGTCTTCTTCATTTAAAGCTAAAAGTGCACGACCATGACGTTGCGAAATCTTCTTATCAATTAAAAAACCTTGTACCTTAGGAGTTAATTTTAGCAATCTAATCTTATTAGCAATATATGATTGGGTCTTTCCCATTTGCTCTGCTAATTCAGCCTGAGTTAAGTTATTAACTTTCATCAATTGCACATAAGCTTGCGCTTCATCAATTGGATTAAGGTTCTCACGCTGCAAGTTTTCAACTAATGCCAAAGAAGCGGCTTTCTCATCGTCCATATTCTCAACAATAGCTGGAATTTTAGCCCACTTCAGTGATTGAGCTGCACGAAAGCGTCGCTCACCTGCAATAATTTCGTATTCACCTTCAGGACCATCAGCTGGCTTACGTAAAATAATAGGTTGAAGTAGTCCTTGTTCTTTCAAAGTAGCCGCTAATTCTTCAATTGATTCATCACTAAAAGTATGGCGTGGCTGATAGCGGTTAGGCATAATTTTATCTAGTTCAATTTCTTGAACTTGCTTACTTTCAGGAATCTTTTTTTGACGATTGCCAAATAATGAAAATGCCATAATCTAAATCCTCCAATTAAATTTAAAGTGGTTTTCTATTCGGTGTGCCAGCCTGACGTGGATACTTCTTTGGCGTAGCTTTTACTTTTTTAACAACAATCAAGGTGCGTTCATCATCCGTATCAGGAAGCGTCAATTCTTTCACTTCTTTAACGCTTCCACCTAATACTTCAATTGCATTTTTAGCTTCTGCTAACTCATCCTGTGCTTTAGGTCCTTTAAGGGCAACTAAATATCCATCAACCTTAGCTAAAGGTAGACAATACTCGCTCAAAACACTCATTCTTGCCACTGCACGTCCAGTAACCAAATCAAATTTTTCTCGTAAATTTTTATTTTGTCCAGCATCCTCTGCACGACTATGAACTAGAGTAACTTTATCTAAACTTAAATCACTTACAAGTTCATCTAAAAACTTTAATCGTTTACCTAAAGAATCAACGATGGTAATGCTTAAGTCTGGGCACAAAATTTTAATTGGTAAAGATGGAAATCCTGCTCCAGCACCTACATCACATAAACTCTTCTCACCTTTAAATAAGTCTGAAAATTCTAAAAGAGGTGTAATGCTATCAAAGAAATGTTTTAAGTAAACTTCGTTTTTATCAGTAATTCTAGTAAGATTGACCTTTTTATTAAATTCAATTAATTTGTTATAGTATGTCGCAAACTGTTCTTTTTGCTTACTACTAAGCTTAAAGCCGTAATTTGCGAGTTCTTCTGCAAAAATTTCTGGATTCATTTTTCACCCGTGAAACCTAGTTTCACACTCCTAATTTACCGCAATTAAAGTCGGTTAACAATACTATCATCATCATAAACTAACGTATTTAATTATGTAGTATTTTTTAAGAATCGTCAAAAAACAACTAAGTCTGAAAAAATATGTATTTAAATCAATATCTATAGGCTATAATGATTAGCAAAAGGGGTTAAATTCATGATTGTTACGCTTATTGTGATTCTTTATCTTGGCTACCAAACCTACAAAGGATACCAGCTGGGATTTGCTCAACGTGTTATTAATATGATTTTTGGGGCAATTGTCTTTGCTGCTGCAATTTTAGGTCAAAATAGCCTAGGAAATTGGTTCTACCAACAATTCTCAGGTAATCTAGTTCCAACAACTGGTAATGTTAGTCTGGAATTAATCGGTTACCGTTTCTTAGCTTTCTTCGTAATTTGGTTTATCGGAAAGATGATTCTAAAAATATTCAAAGGCTGGCTCCCTAAACGAGATCGTACTAATAAAGGGCTAAGTAATCTGTTAGACAATGTCCTCGGGGCAATTGTTTCATTTATTGCAGCTTACTTCTTAGTTTACGTTGCCTTATCTATGTGCCAAGCTTTTCAAAATCCTTGGTTCATCCAGCAAACAGTCGATTCACCAATTTTACGAGTGATTATTTACAACACTCCAGGTTTATCTAACGGGGTCTTTAAGACAATCTTTGGTATTAGTCGAACTGTAGGTTAATATTTCACAAAAAAAGATTCGGAAATTTCCGAATCTTTTTTTATACGCCGATTCTTTCAATTGAATCATCATCGTACACAAATATTGCACCATAGCGACCGGCTTTATCATTTTTCCATCCAGGAATAGATCCACCAGCAAAAAATAGTCGTTTACATTCAATCTCTGCTTGAACTGAATCCCTAGTAAATAATGTAACCCCTGCCACATGAGTCTGAACTGGATATCCAGTCTTAGGGTCAATAATGTGGTGGTATTTTTTTCCATTAATTTCTAAAAAGCGTTCATATGTCCCACTAGTTACAGCTGAGCATTCGTGAACTGTCGCAGTTGTAAGGTTATCTCCACGCTTCTTTTTCGGATCTTGAACACCTAAAATCCATTCGCCACTTGCCCTTTTTGGAGAACTATTTACGAATAAAACATTGCCGCCTAAATTGATAATCCCAGCTCGTACATCGTATGCACGCCAAAGGTCTCTAATTCTATCTGCAAT